>Ga0078972_1001086_pt1 | contig 107047 bp, 102 predicted proteins | sample YelNatPaOPGAMG01_FD_67568 | JGI IMG/M metagenome (GOLD analysis project Ga0078972, IMG submission 67568) | Hot spring thermophilic microbial communities from Obsidian Pool, Yellowstone National Park, USA - OP-RAMG-01 (SPADES assembly) (version 2) | ecosystem: Environmental > Aquatic > Thermal... | reverse complement strand
ACAGCATCTTCACCAAACACAACCCAGAAGACACCGAACCCACACAGTTTCAGCGTGCCACCGAAGCCTTGGGAATTGCCACCATCCAGGCCTTGAGCCCACAGGCCAAAGGTCGGGTAGAACGCCTGTTCCAAACGCTTCAGGATCGCCTGGTCAAAGCCATGCGCCTAGCGGGTATCAGCGATCAGGATACCGCCAACGCTTGGCTGCCCCAGTACCTGCAGCAACACAATGCGCGCTTTGCCGTGGCGGCTTGCGACGACGAGGACGCCCACCAACTCTATGACGGAAGTCCAGAAACTCTCGCCCGGATCTGCGCCATCCACCACCGCCGTACCCTATCCAAGGACCTGGTGCTGTCCTTCCAAAGACAGCGCTACATCATCCAGACCGGTGGTGCCCCCCGCTATGCACTGCGCGGACGGAAAGTCGATGTCGTAGTCCATGCCGACGGGCGAATAGAGCTGGTAACCGGCGGCGAAGTCTTGCCCTACAAGGTCTTCGATTCGCCTCAGGAAATCCCCCATCCTGTCGATGACAAAAGCCTCAACGCTCGCGTCGATGCGATCCTGACTTCCCGACGTTGGTCAGAAAAATCCCGGCCTGCTGCCGACCATCCCTGGCGTCGTTATCCCACCGCAGATCGTCCTGGAAAGTAACCAATACCCAGGAGAACCGGACATCTCTATCTTGCCCAACACCGGACATTTCTAATGTGCTTTGACATCCACCTCGACGGACGCTTTTCCCATCAGGCCACGGATCTCTTGCGCAGAAAGCTCTCGCCACTCACCCGGGCGCAGGGCGCCGAGCTCCAGTGTGCCGATGGCAATCCGAATCAACCGCAGCACTGTGCGGTCCTGGCTGTCCAGCAGGCGGCGAATCTGTCGGTTACGGCCTTCGATCAGGACGAATTCGAGCCACTGGGTCCTTCCTCCACAGCGGATTTCGCGGATTTCCATGGGGCGATATTGCACACCGTCGATCTGCGGGCCCGCTGCGAGGGTCGCAATTTGTTCTGGGGCAAGAGGAGGACGGATCTGCACATGATAGCGCTTGGGAAGATGGCTTTCCGGATCGAGCAGGGTCTGTGCCCAGGCAGGGTCATTGGTGAGCAGTAGCATACCGCTACTCGCCTGATCCAGGCGCCCAACAGGAGCCAACCAGCCGTCTTTAGAGACAAGTTCATAGATCGTCCGGCGTCCCTGCGTATCGCTGCGGGTTACGAGATAGCCGCGGGGTTTGTGGAGCAGGATGACGCGGCGCTCTGGCGCAGCTACCAAGCCTCCGTCGACTGTGATCGCAGCTTGATGCAAAGGAAAACCCTGCTCAGGATCGGTAATGATTTCTCCGGCCACGCTCACCCGTCCCGCGCGAACCCATTCTGCCGCCGTCGTACGCGAACACAGACCGCGCTTGGACAAAATCCTTGCCAAGCCAAAGCGCTGCCCTGGCCCTGGGCGTTGCCCGCGGTTATGCTTAGGAGACATTCACAGACACCGAACGGAGACAAGCCATGGCCCACGAAACCCTGCATGAACCCCTGGAAAAATTGAGCCCGGATACCCTCGATATCCATCGCGCCATCAGCTCCCTGATGGAAGAGTTCGAGGCCGTCGACTGGTACCAACAGCGCGTCGATGCCTGCCAAGACCCCGCACTCAAAGCCGTGCTTGCCCATAATCGCGACGAGGAAATCGAGCATGCGGCCATGGTGCTGGAATGGCTGCGGCGTAAGCTGCCACGCCTCGACAAGGAGCTGCGCGAGTATCTCTTCACCGAAGGGTCCATTACCGGTCATGAAGCCGAGACAATGGGTCGCGACTGAATTGTGCGCGTCTCGGGCAGAAACTGTCGACAGAGTTGATTGAGCCAGTTCAGTCCCAGAGGCGTGGGGCGCCAGTGACGCCCTTCCCGCCGCATCAAGCCATCCCGCTGGGCTTGGCGCAGACGCGCCTCTACCAACAGGAAGCTGATTCCCGTTCGCTCCTCGAACAACTCTTCGTCAAACCCCTCCAGTAAACGCAAGGCGTTGAGAAAAAACTCGAAGGGTCTCTCCTCCGTTGGCACCCAATGCCCTTCGGCCAATTGCCCTTCCCCTTGCAGCGCCGCGGCCATATAACTCTCTGGTCGTGACGCCTTGCGACTGCGCCAGATGCCCTGCCCCGGCAACGTAATCTTTTCGTGTGCGCCTGCGCCAATGCCTAGATAATCACCATATAACCAGTAGTTTCGATTGTGCCGGCACTGTCGGCCAGAGCGTGCATGCGCCGATACCTCGTAGCGCTGCAGACCGGCGGCGGCCAGTTCGCTGCGTAGCACTGCTTCCATTTCAGCAGCAGAGTCTGGGTCGGGCAACTGCGCGGGAATTTGCGTGGCGAATGGGGTGCCTGGCTCCAGGGTCAGTTGGTAGAGGGACAGATGGGGAGGCTGATGAGCCAGCGCGGCGCGCAGGTCTCGCTGCGCGGCGACAAGATTCTGGGCCGGCAAGGCAAAAATCAGATCCAGATTCCAATTGTCGAAGCCGGCGTTTTGTAACGCCTCGATAGCTAGATGCGCGGCACGGGTGTCGTGTATCCGGCCCAGGGCTTGCAAATAACGATCATCAAAGGATTGCACGCCAAGCGACAAGCGATTGATTCCCGCATCGCGAAACCCCTGAAATGCGGCTGCATCCACGGCGCCGGGGTTGGCTTCCAGACTGATTTCCACCTGCGGCGCCAAAGGCAGACGAGCGCGAATGGCGCAGAGCAGACGATCAAGAGATATGGCGGGAAACAGGCTTGGCGTGCCGCCGCCAAAAAAGATACTGTGCACTTGGCGCCCCCAAGCGCGCGGAAGTTCGCGCTCCAAATCGACGATCAGGGCATCGACATATCGCTCCGCGGGAAACTCTGCCGCAGCGTAGGAATTGAAATCACAGTATGGGCATTTGGCTTTGCACCAGGGAAGATGCACATACAAGGAAAGGGGAGCTACACTAAGTTCAGACATTTTGGCTTCACAGGGGCAGACGATGACGGCGCAGCAAGATGCGCAGCAGTGGATTGACCTATTTTTACTCAGTTCGGTGCTTTTTCCCAATGCCCGAATGGGTCTGCGGATCTTCGAACCGCGCTATCTGGACATGGTGAGTCGCGCCATGCGCAGCGGCAAACCTTTTGGCATCTGCCTGGCCGAGGCAGAGTCGGCGCCGGTGCCGGTAGGTACCTTGGCGAAGATCATCGACTGGAACAGTGAAAATGGTCTTTTGCTTCTGGAAATCGAGGGCATGCGGCGTTTCACCGTGCAGGAGTGGGAGCAGGCCAATAATATCACGATTGGACGGGTCCACCTGTGGCCGGAGGAGCCCATTCTTCCCCTCGCCTTCGAGCATGACTGGCTGAGGCCCATCCTGCAGCAGATCACCGAAGACCCAGCAGCGCAGAATCTGGATGCCAGTCGCGCAGGCATGATTCTCGCTCAGGCGCTACCGGTCCGGGCAGCGGAAAAACAGCAACTGCTGCTGCTGCAGGATCCTCTGGAGCGGCTGCGGCGAATTGCCAGCATCTTGCACAAGCAAGCCACTAGCTGATGCGGTTGCTTTTCCCTAGCCACGGCTTACAATTTGGCCCTTTTATACGCTTCCCTTGAGGACTGTGCAGTGGATATTCGCCTTTCCAGCCGCGTTTCGACGGTTCGCCCCTCCCCTACCCTGGCTGTTACCGCCCGCGCCGCAGAACTGAAGCGGCAGGGAAAAGACATTGTCAGTCTGGGCGCTGGTGAGCCGGACTTTGATACGCCAGGACCCATCAAAGATGCCGCAAAGGCGGCACTGGATCGTGGCTTCACCAAGTATACTGCGGTCGGTGGCACCCCCGAGCTGAAGGCAGCAGTTGCGGCCAAATTCGCTCGCGATAATGGGCTGGAATTTCGTGCCAGCCAGATCCTGGTTTCCGTCGGCGGCAAGCAAAGTTTTTTCAATCTCTGTCAGGCCCTGCTCAACCCCGGGGATGAGGTGATCATCCCGGCACCTTATTGGGTATCGTATCCCGATATGGTCCTGCTGGCCGAAGCGCGTCCGGTGATACTGGATACGGACATCGGCGTGCAGTTCAAGATTTCTGCGGAGCAACTGGCTGCAGCAATCACCCCACGCACGCGTCTGTTGGTGCTCAACAGTCCGTCCAATCCCTCGGGGATGGCGTACAGCAGAGCGGAATTGGCAGCCCTTGGAGAGGTTCTGCGTGCCCATCCGGAGGTTCTCATCGCCAGCGACGACATGTACGAAAAGATCCTCTTCGGTGACGCGCCGTTCGTAAACATCGCGAATGCCTGCCCCGACCTGCTGCCGCGTTGTATCATCATGAATGGTGTTTCCAAGGCCTACGCCATGACCGGCTGGCGCATTGGCTATTGTGCTGGACCCTCGGCGCTGATCTCTGCCATGGAAACCGTGCAGTCGCAGAGCACCTCCAATCCGTGTTCCATTGCCCAGGCAGCGGCCCAGTCGGCCCTGGACAGTGGAGATACCCTCCTCACCCCCATGCTGCAGGCCTTCACGCGACGCCATCAGTACGTGTATGACCGGCTGCGCACCCTCCCCGGCGTTGCCGTTTTGCCATCCGCTGGTACGTTTTACAGCTTTCCCAATGTCCAGGGCGTGATGCAGAGCCGGGGCATTGATTCCGATCTGCAGTTAGCCGAGCAGCTTTTGGAGGCTGGAGTTGCCGTGGTTCCCGGCAGCGCCTTCGGTAGCCCAGGCCATCTGCGGCTTTCCTTTGCCACCAGTGACGAAAATTTGCGCCTGGCCCTGGACCGCATCGGCGCGTATATTACCGCGCCTGCGTAGACGCCCCCCGATCCCCAGGGTACCTTAGTGCGGCTCATCGCGTAAGGTACCCGTTCGGTGCAAAACAACCCCCGCAAGGCACTATCGCTGCGCTTTTGCGCCCTGCAAATCGTCTGGCCGTCGGTAGCCCTGCGGACTGCCTCGCCGCCCCTCTTGATCTGCTCTGGCAAGATCCTTTCGATACGCAGGAGCATACCCTGCCCCTGGGCAAGACATGGACAGGCGTACCGAGCCGTCTGCCGCAAGCAAGTCTGCCAGCTGCAAAACCCATCAGGGAACCGCAAAGCCTGGCAGCCCTCACCGCTTATGCTTTGGCACACAATCCACAGACGCAGGTCGCCTGGGAAAATCTACAGGCCTCGACTGCAGGAGTAGGCGCAGCCGACGCCGCCTTCCTGCCTAGCTTGTCGCTATCTGCCCTTGCTGCTCCTGGCCACGATTTTGCTGATTTATAGGGTGCTAGCGATTCTCTATGAGCATTTTTTGCATCCGCTAAATTCTCACCGCCCTCTCTCGCGCTGCCTTCGGAGCACTATTCTCACTGTGGGTTTTTGGGCTGCCATTGCTTTATCGGTATCATTCTCGTGGATTTTGCCGTCAACCGACGGCACATCCGCTATCGCCCCATCATGATGACCACCTTCGCCGCAATCCTCGAGGGCTTTGCCAATCGCCATTGGTTTTGGCGCCGGCGCAGATAGCCACATGCCACTGGGCGTAGCCGTGGTCGGCGGGCTGATCTTTCCCCAGTTTCTGACTCTATATTTCCCGGGGTTTTACTTATGCTTTGATCGCTAGGGACAAGCAGAACCAGGCAGATGCTTAGTTACTTCATGAGCCCAGAAGGTCGACAGGGATTTCCCAGTTTTCGAACTCTTGGGCAGGCATAGGCCGAGAAAATAAATACCCCTGATAAACACAACAGTTAAGCTGCTGGAGTGCCTTGAGTTGCTCTTTCGTTTCCACTCCCTCGGCAACCACCGACAAATTGAGCATTTCTCCGACATAGATGATTCCTGAAACGATCGCGTAGTCTTTTGGATCGCGCAAGATGTCACGAATAAAACTTTGGTCAATCTTCAAGGAGCTGACGGGAAGCTGCTGTAGGTAGCTCAACGAAGCATTTCCCGTCCCGAAATCATCCAGGGCCAAGGAGCAGCCCAAGGCCTGACATTTGGTCAGCACCTGGCGAGCACGTTCAAAATGCAGCATGGGCGCGGTTTCCGTGATTTCCATCACGAGACTATGGCGTAACTCGCTACCGTACTCGCCCAAAGCCACTTCCAGATCCTCCAAAAACTTGGAATCGAGTAGGTATTGCGCACTGACATTGATGGAGATCTTTGGTCGGAAGCCGCGCTCAAACCACTGTTGCAGTTGCTCCAGTGTCCGATGAAGGACGAAATGCCCGACTCGCGCAGCTAGCTGCTGGTGGTCAAGCGCCTCACTGAAATCGCGCGGTCCGAGCAAACCGCGCAGAGGATGCTGTAAGCGCAGCAATACTTCTGCACCCAACAATCCGTCAAACTGATGGACGATAGGCTGGAAGTACAGTTGCAAATGCCCTTCAACGAGGGCGGATTCCATGATCCGCAAGCTGTCGATCTGCCGCCCCTGCTGGTCGTCCATTTCTTTGGCAAAAATCGATAGGGTATTGCCACCTCGTTCCTTACTGGCATAGAGGGCGAGGTCTGCGTGACGCATCAATTCCGCACTACTCTCGGCCTCATCCAACGGATACACTGTCAACCCCAGACTGGCATGCACGATGCGTTGCTCGCTACCCAGCTCCACGGGAAGAGTTATCATCTTCAATATTCGGCGAGCAATTTGTTCGGCCTGGCCGATACTTCTTACGTCACTGATAAAAAATGAGAACTCATCCCCTCCGAAGCGAGAAGGCATGTCGCCATCACGGAGTTCTGCGCGCAGGCGTTCGGCAACATGCTTCAATAGATCATCACCGGCAGCATGACCCAAGCGATCGTTTATCAGCTTGAAGTCATCCAGATCCAGAAAAGCGATGACCAGCAGTGATTCGTTGTGTTTGGCTTTGCGCATCGCTTGTTCCAGGTGCTCCTGAAACAACACGCGATTGGGAAGCCCGGTTAGCAGATCATGCGTAGCCTGGTAGGATAGCCGGGTCAGGAGTTCATGTTTCTCGCTGACATCATGGAAAACGAGTACCGTACCCAAAACTTTGCCAGAACGATCTCGAATGGGCGCTGCCGAGTCTTCGATGTTTCGGCGCTGGCCCTGCCGATCAATCAAAATCGTATGATTGGCTAGCCCGACGACTCTACCCTCAGTTAAGGCCCTTTCTGCAGGATTGGCGACGGGACGGCCATCGGCCTCGCTAACAATCGAGAAGACCTGCGTGATCGGTTTGCCACGCGCCTCTGCCAGGGTCCAACTAGTCAGCGACTCGGCGATCGGATTCATGTTGGTCACCAGCCCGCTGCAATCGGTACTGATGACGCCATCACCGATCGAGCTTAAGGTCACCTCCGCTCGTTCCTTGGCCTCCCAGATCTCCTTCTCGGCTGTCCTACGTTCTAGCTCCCGAGAGCGATTTGTCCGCGCCAGGTAATAGTAGAGGAAGAAACTCAGGAACAGTAGCAGCAAGGCGCCTGCCGTCGGCCAACGCATTGACCTCCACCAGCTGGTCGCAAGAATGGATCGCCCGACGCATTGCCCCGCGACGAGATGGTATTCACCAATCGGCTGGGCTGCGCATATACGCCATCCATGCGCCGCGGAACTGTAGCCAGAGAAGGTCCTGGTGAAGCTACTGATCTCCATGAGCCAGTGCTTTACGACGATTCCGGTTTGCACTCCAGCGTAATCTACTTTCGGGGAGTACGGATATCGGCTCAACAACATGCCATCCGACCGCAACAAAAACGAATCGCCCTGATGCAACAGGTGGAGGCCCGACCAGGCAGGGAATAAACCTCCGTTGAGGGGAATCCAGGCGATCAAAGACGAGGCCTGCCCGGAGTGCTCGGAAACGCGCTGAAAAACCGGGAATCCCCAGCGAGAAGCAGCACTTGCAACCGTAGGGTCTGGTAACAACGGACCGATACAAAATGATTTATCACGAAGGCAATGCCGCACTGCCGCAACCTGCGCAGGTGTCCAGGAACGGGGCCGCGACGAAGTCGCCAATTCCCAGAGCTGACGTAACAAAACCGGATTTTCCCCGGCAACGAGGTCATGCTTTGCAGAAAAGAGGCCGACAGAGCGAATCGGTGCCAGGTGAATCAGTGGTAGCAAGAACCTGACGTTGGGGCTGGTTGAATTGGCAATCAGCATCGCGATGAGGGAAAGACTGGAGTCGATGTCGGACAATTGCAGCTCGGATGTTCGTGCCAACGAGAAGGCGTTTTCCTGTAAAACCCTCCCCTGTTCTGTATTAACAACATCCCAAGTGATGACGGCGAGGATCAGCCAAGCGAAGAGGATGAGTAGAGCAATGAGCAACCACGCCGCTCGCAACCATCTGCCAGTATAGCCCTCGGCCGAGCGCCTGGCCTTGCTCCACTGCATTGATGAGGACTCGGCGTTTTGCATAGACACAGCTTTGATTGATGTAAACTGTGACTGTTATAACGAATGTGCCCGAAAAAGTCCAAAGTTGTGGGCAAAAATGGGGACCCACAATGTCTCTATCTACTCTCGCCGGTGAGGCACGCCGGACCCGTCCAGACCCACCAGCCAGCCGCCGACAAAAAACGGCCCAGATAACCTGGGGTGGGACAATAGCGATCTGGATTGGACGGTTACGAACAAAGAGACGGCAGCAGTCTATTGCTGGCTCGTCAAAACGAGGTCACGATTTCGGTGCATGGCGCCCCGAGAGCGGGACGCCAAAATGGAAAAAACTCAATTCATCCTTCTATCTGACCGGAAACAGACATGGTTTTTCCATTGATGGTCAGGATCTGTAATTGGTACGGCCCAGAACCGCCGCCAAGGAAGCCGGAGGAATCGCTCACTGGTAGATGAACTGTGGCCGCGGCTCCCACCCCCGCCTTTAGTCCCAATATCGGTTCCGGGGCAAACTTCTGATAGGCATAATCATTATGGATATTGTCTGCTGGAAGATGCGACAGCTGTTTGCCATCCCATACCTCTACGACTTTTCCGGCATAATTTAACAAACGGACCGAGATGATATGAGCCGGGACCGAGGCCGTACCCGCGTTCACATACATATGAACCGTAACACTCCCATCGGGCGCAATCCGCAGGTCGCGCATTTGCACATGATGTACCTTGACCCCAGTGGGGTCGCCGTGAAAGGGTGTGATGACAGAGCCACGATAGTAAGAATAGGTTACCACGATAAAGATGACGGCAATCCAGAACAGCGTCAGGGCCAGTTTTTTGAATGCAGCATCCGATAAGGGTAAAGGCTCACTTCCGCCCAACCAGCGAAACCATCCCTTGTTTTCAAGCGCGGGTTTGGTTTTCAATAACCAGTTGTCAATAGAATACGCCCCACCGCCGACCAGAAAAAGAGTTATACCCATACCGAAGTTGGCCGCCGCCATTGTCCATTCATCGATACAAGTAGCCCCCTGCCAGCCAAAAAGCAGCATCAGAGTGAACGACAATCCAAGCGTCAGAAGCGCAGCGAGACGAGTGAGAAAGCCAGAGATCAACATCAGCCCAGAAACCAATTCCACGGCGCTGAAGATAATGACTCCGGCATACAGTAAGACAAAATGGTGCAGAAGGAAGGAGATGAGATGGCTGGTGCCAAGGATCGCACCCGGCATGGCGGTTTGAAACTTGTATGCCATCCAATGACCAGCCGGATTAATTTTTTGTGGACCATAGATGAAGCGGCGAGAACCGCCACCCCAATATATCCACCCCTGAACAAACCGCACTGCCAGCATCCCAATGGCCATTACTCGCCACAAGTGCTTGCTCTCAGTGGTTTGCGGACTACCGCCTTGCATTGTAGTTGCCATATATACCTCTAAGTAGAGATCAATCGCGTTTTAGCTGCACTGTAGATTTACATCCTTCACCGGTACCGCACAAGTGGCACCCTGTCATCCGAAGAGCAGCATGAGCACCGTAGAAAGTCCCATGGTGACCACGGCGGCCAGGCGGATCCAGAGATCGGCGATGAACATGAGGCCTGCGATCATTTCGACAACAGGACGAGAGCGGCTACGCGCCATCCGCGATCAGCCCCTAAAATTGTGCTTTTATCAGATAATGTTATCGACATACGCATGTTTCCCCTAAAGGACTTACTTCGCCTGATAAGGCTTGAAACCGTAGTGTTCAAAGATTTCCAGCGCTTTCGGTGACTTCAGGAAATCCACCCAGGCGTGCGCCCACTTGGGGTGCGGCGCACCTTTCACGACGGCCGACGCGTAAATAGCAGTGGTGTTATCCTTGGTCGGTATGGAGATGTAGCTGATGGGATGCCCTACCTGCTCTTGAAAAATGGCCTCGGATTTCCAGGTTACACCCGCATCCGCCAGTCCCTGCATGAGGAAAAGCGGTGTTTGCCGATGATGAATATGAGTCAGGATTGTTTCGCCATTTTTGACTTTGATGTTATAGACCATGTTGACCAATTGTGGCCCGCCCGCTTTGGTGAGCGACATTTTGATTTGCCGTGCCACACCTTCCCAAGCCGGATTCGGCATGGACAAGCGCACGCCGGGCTTACCCAGATCTTGCAGATTTTGGATGTGATCCGGATTTCCCTTGGGGATCATGATGGCCAGGTCGTTAGTCACGTAAGGCACTGCAGGACCTTGCAACAATCCTTTTTGAATATAGTAGTTCACTTTCTTGAGACCGGCCGCATAGACGTCGGGTTTAACCGTCCAGGTCATGTTGCCGATGGTGATGGTATCGCCATGCTCCATCTGTTTGATCAGGATGCCGGGAGGGAGTGTCTCGTAGTAGATTTTGCCTTTCAGTGCGGGATATTGCTTCTCGAAGGCCTGGACCAGAGGCGCCATGGCGAAGAAGTAATTTCCACCGACGAAAATAGTCAGTTGCGGGTTGTCGATGCTGCCGTGGAAGTCAGGCAGGTCATCAATTTCGGGGACGGTGAAATCGAGGCCCTTGTCTACGGCCGGGTTGTTTTCACCGTGCTGCCAAGGCGGAAACACATCCGATTGGTAACGTGGGGCTTCAGCCTTACCACCCCACCCGATGTCGGAGGCCTGGGCAAGGCCCATTCCGGCGAAGGCGGATGCCATGGATACCGCGAGAATCGTCTTCATAATGACATGATTTTTCATAACATACTCCTGATGTGCGGGGTTATTTGGCGTAACGGAAGCCGGCTTGCTCTAACTCCGGCAAAGTACCCACGATTCCCGGCGTGAGTACCACACCAGGGATGAGGTGATTGGTGAACTCCGCTGCCATCTCTTCGTGGCTGAGCTTGTCCGGGTTGATACCTTTGCTGTGTAAGGCCATGGTGAGCTCCCAGATCTCGTTGTGGCAGGCGAGAAAAACAGCCCCGCGCCGCTGCAGGACGGTGATGCTGTTGTCGTGTGGTGAGTAGACGCCTTTTGCATCATTGAAATCGGCCGGATTGGCAGTGGATGCCGGTGGCTGTTTTAACCAGATGTTGCTCGTCCATTTCCCTTTGGTAGAGGTCAATAGATACTTGTTCCAGATATAGTTGTCATACAAGGCCAAATGAGCTGAGCCATGGGTGGCCGATATGGCAAGAAAATCCGGGTGCTTGAAGGACCATATCTGAGCGTTCATTGCATTGCGCATCAGGTTGAGCCACGGGCTCTCTAACGCAGTGTTATCCCAGACCTGCTTCGGATTTGCTGCGTAGCGAAGGATCTCAGTAAGAGCTGCGTCATCCCACTGATCAGGGCTGGTCAGTATCATGGGCACCGTCTTGAAATCCCGCCGCCGCGGCGCTTTGGCCAGGCGGTCGCTTAACTCCTGCAGGGTGCTGGCTCCGTTGGGTAGCAGGTTGGCGGGATCTCCACTCATCCCGGCAGCCATGGCGCTGGTGTTGTAGCCAACGGAGGCTACTGCTACGGCACCTGCACCGATGAGGACACACTTCATGGCATCGCGCCGGGTGATGGTATTGTTTGTGCGTTTGATCATTGCATAACTCTCCTTGCAGGTGATTGGTACTTCTTCTGAACGGGACTTCCAGTCATAGCCTGCTGTAGGCAGCGGCTATATGCGGTCTTCTTTAGAAATCATCATTACCAATAGAGAGGGGGGTCACAGAACAATCTGGCTGTCCATATGCCTGAGTGGAAATGTCCGTCGAGCTCTGCGAGGGATCGGTCCACGATCACCCGGATAGCTCGTAGAGGATGATCCTTCGGCACTCGCTTTTCGGGGGACAAATAACCGGACATCGCGCCCGTCTCTACATTGGCTCCACGCATGATCGAATCCCTCCGTGCCCACTCGGGCAATTATACAGTGAGTTTTTCAGCAGCTTGCCAAACCCATCATATAGGGTAATCAGGAAAACTATGAAAAATGGTATTTTGTTCATTGGTCAATCCCCCTTTTCTTCTCGCTGCACGAAAACAAACTCTGTATTCTTGGACGAGAGAATAGGTGTTCCAATATCTGAGTGCCAATGCTGATTTATAATTGCACAAATTACTTCTGCTAATTATTGTCTGTGGTGAACCCCCGCTGTTAAGTCAAAATGTTGTCCCAATTTCCGCGATTGGGGTGGGCGATTCGACCTTCGACGGCTTTGAGGCCTGATGTTGGGATCTGGATGGGGTGCTCCTGGATTATCCCCGGCCCGGCAATGTGCGCGAGCTGCGCAATATCATGGAATACGCCTGTATCTGCACCAACGGAAGCAAGATCGAGTTGGCGGATCTTCCCCAGGATTTTGTCGAGCGGGTGCAAAAGCGCTCCTCCACCGCAAGCAGCGAGCACAACGGCGAGGAAGAAAAAGATCTGCTCGTCAACCTGCTGCAAAAGCACGGCAACAATCGCAGTGCAGTAGCCCGCGAGCTGGGCATCGATCGGGTCACGCTGTGGCGATGCATGACCCGACTGGGATTCAGCAATGTCAGTGAGGTCCAGTTCATTCAGGTTGAATCGCGGGATTCGGCGATCTTTCCGTCCGCGACAAAGGGGTTGAGATCCTGCGGAAGGCAACAGTGTGCAGCACATGGCGCATGGCGTTGAGGCGCGCACGCTTTTTGTCGTCGGACTTGACCACGGTCCACGGAGCATAGGCCGTATCGGTATAAAAGAACATGGTCTCTTTGGCGCGTATAATCGTTCCAGCGATCCAGGGAGGCCAGGTCCATGGGCGACAGTTTCCATTGCTTCAGGGGGTGGTGACGACGCTCTTCGAAACGGCGACGTTGCTCCTCCCGTGTGACGGAAAACCAGAACTTCAGCAGATAGATGCCACTGTAGACTAGGTGGCGCTAAAACTCTGGGGCCTGCCGCATGAATTCCTGATACTCCTGCTCGTTGCAAAAGCCCATAACCCGTTCAACACCGACGCGGTTGTACCAGGAACGGTCAAGAAAGACCATCTCGCCCGCTGTGGGGAGCCGCTCGACATAGCGCTGAAAATACCACTGCCCCTTTTCTCTTTCCGAGGGCTTTTCCAGGGCCACCACACGAGCACCGCGAGGATTCAGATGCTCCATGAAACGTTTGATGGTTCCGCCTTTACCGGCGGCATCGCGTCCATCGAAGACGACAACCAGGCGCTGCCCGGTGTTTTTGACCCAAGCCTGCAGCTTGAGTAATTCGACCTGTAAATGGTACTTATCTGCTTCATATTCTCGCCGGGTCATGCGATATTTGTAGGGATATCCGCCCGTTCGCCAGTCCGGATTCAAGATTTCCGTACGCTCACTATCCTTGGACCGCTGCAGGCCGGCACGGATGGCAGCGATATCGTCATCGCTGAAATCCGATTGCGCGATCTACAGTGCCGCCTGATCGATATTTTCGTCCGTGGACTCCAGCCCGTTGCGCAGCAACTGGTCACGAATCACCGCGAGATGGTGTTCCTGCGCCATTTCCTCGGCATTTGCGATCGTAAAATTGCGAATACCCTCCGAGCTGAGATCAGGCGGTACATCCCCTTGCGAAACAAGACGCTGATCCTAGGCTGAAATTTGCGATTCCGTTGCCTTCGCCTCCGACATGCTGCTCTCCTTTGCTGATCGATAGCAATACTATAGCGAATCAATATGAACCTTTTATGACACGATGGCAGGATTAGAAAAATGTCTGCCGCAACTGTGGTATAATGACAGACTGGAGAGTTTCGCTTGCTGGAACTCCAGATCGACTCGGAGGGATCACTATGCACACATCCGCAAAACTGGGATTGGCCTCGCTCTTTGCCCTGAGTCTGGGCAGCCTGCCCTTGGTGGCCGACGCCAGTACCACTGCCGCGCCCATGAACGGGCAGACACAGATGTCGCCAAATGGCGCGCAGAGGGGCGAAGGAAACTGTTCTCGCATGATGGGGGAAGGCAATTGCTCCCGGAGCATGGGTAAGACAGCGGAATCCCACTGTACCAGTAAGGCGCAGATTCGCGCCCATGACGGTAAGTGCGGCAAGGCACAGATGCAAAGGATGGAATCAGCAAAGCAATAGACCTCTCGACGATGCCCTGGGGACTCGGACTGCGACGGGAGTTCCTGCCGGAATTCGCCGAGCGTTGCGCGACGCTGCCCGTCGACTTCGTTGAAATTGCGCCGGAAAACTGGCTGGATTTTGGGGGCCCGCCTGCCAAGAATTTGCAGCGGGTACTGGAGCACAAGTCACTTTTTTGCCATGGCCTGTCGCTGTCGATTGCGGGCCCCGAGCCTCTCAATCAAGCTTTCCTCCAGCGGCTGCGTGACTTTTTGCGCGGGCACGGCGCGGTCGTATATAGCGAACATTTAGCGTATTGTCAGGACGCTCAGGGCTATCTCCACGATCTGCTTCCCATTCCCTTTCACGAGCAGAGCCTGCGCTGGATCGTCGAACGTATCGAGCGCGTGCAAGATTTTTTCGGACAGCCGCTGGTCCTGGAAAACACCGCTTTCTATGGCTGCTTTCCCGAATCGGACCGCAGTGAGCTCGACTTCCTGCTGGCGGTGTTGCAAGAAAGTGGCTGCGAGCTCCTGCTCGATCTCAATAACCTTTTCGTCAACAGCCAAAACCATCACTACTCCGCCGGCGATTTCCTCGCCGCTTTGCCGGCGGAACGCATCCGCTACTATCATGTCGCCGGCTTCTATGCCCATCCGAAAGGCTGGTTAATCGACACCCACGACAGCGGCGTGCGCCCCGAAGTCAGTGCTTTGTTGCGAGAAGCATGGCAGCGTTTTGGTCCGCGCCCTACCCTGCTGGAGTGGGATAATGATATTCCACCTCTGGAAACCCTTCTCGACGAACTGCAGCGACTACGTCATGAGATCGACGACGCGGCCTAGCTATCCAGAGCGCCTGCGTGACCTATCCAGATGCATGCGCCAGAAAGATGGACCCGTGCCAGAGGGATGGTCCCCGGAAATTTTTGCACTGTATCGGGAGATGTTTCGCGCGAGCTTTGCGGCGAATCTCCAGGATGCCTTTCCCGAGAGTCGGCGTCATGTCGGAAACGAATGCTGGGAAACGCTGCTCAACGATTTCCTTACCCAGGGCGACTGCCCCAGCCCCAGCTTTCATGCCGTACCCAGCGCCTTCTGCCAGTTCGTATTGGAGCATTTGAGCGACTATCCGGCACTGCCGGAATTCCTGCCCGCGCTGTTGCACTGGGAATGGCTCACCCTCAATCTTGCCATTGCCGAGAATCCGACAGAATCAGGAGAAAGCAATCTTGCCGATGGATGGGTCCAACTCGCCCCCAGCGCAAGCCTGCAACACTATCCCTTTGCCGTGCACTGCAGCACCGCCGAATCTCAGCAGCCGGCCAAACGCGACTGCTATCTACTGATCTATCGGGACGGCCAAGGCCAGGTTTTCAGCCAGGAACTGGAACTGCAGGAGGCGCGTCTTGCCGCCGCATTGGTCGACGCCCCGCGCGCTCCATCCGTGGCCCATGCCTTGGCCTTCCCCGCGAACGAATGTCCCTTCGACTGGTCGCGAAAACTCCTGGAGGACTGGACTGCCGCCGGGATTGTCTGCGTTACGAAGCCGAATCCTTCGCTGGCTGGGACTTCGCCATCTCCGCCTTGAGCCGCGCAAGGTCGTCATCGACGCCACTTTGTTCGCGTAGTTGCGCCATCTCCCTGTCGGTCTTGCTGCGATGGTCGAGGGGATCATCGATGGCGCCCGAGTCCATCAGCGCTTCCATTGCCTCGGCCTTGCTCTGCGATTGCCCCAGGCGATCCTGTACGCGCTGCATCGCTTCGCCGGCGTCGCTCATGCCCTTACCCAGTCCAGAGAGCGAATTTTCCGCTTGAATCTCGGCCTGCGACGCCGCCAACTCGCCTTTCATTACCTCTTTCTGGGTACGAAAGGACTCGATCCTGTCCTGCAGCTTGGTCTCGAATTCCGTAAGTTTGTCGACTTGGGCAGCAATTTTGTCGTGCGCCTCCTGCAACGACTGCAGTTTGCTCAGGGCTGCCTGTTTCTGGGTGAGTTCCGCCTTGGCGAGGTCTTCCCGGTTGGCTTGTAACGCCGTGCGGGCATCGGCATCGGCCTGGTCCACCGCTTTTTTGGCGTCGGCCATTTGGTGTTCCAAACTCAGCTTTTCGGTGGCAACGTCGGCCAGATGGCGTTTGGTGTCCTGCAAATTGCTCATCATCTTTTCGTAGGAAAGGTCCAAGGTCTCCGACGGGTCCTCGGCGTTGTCTAAAAAATGATTGATGCGCGCCTGCACGATTTCCGATGCGTGCTTAAATAATGACATAGTCGCTCTCCTGCAAATTTAATCGTTGACGGGCAATACGAGCTGCGGCCGCAGGGCATCCACCCGCGTATCTGCATCCTCCATTGCCTTCACCGCCGTACCCACCGCAAAAAACTCGATGACGTGCGGCTTCCAGTTATGGCTTCCTTCATGCAACTGGACGCCGGTGATGCCATCCGCCTGGGCATCCGCCGCTTCCTGTTGCATGCGCTCCATGGCCAGCTCACGAGCGTCGTACATGGCCTGGGTAAACTGCTCCAGCTCGGTATTGCGACCGATATTCCCCATACTCCGCAGCACGCCTTGATGGGCAACGTGGTACACGCAGGAACCCATCACCATTTCCATCGGCCGATACCCTGCCTCCAACAACATCCAGAAGTCTTGCCCGGAGAGATCGCTGGTAAACGGTTTGCCACCCACGCCCTTGAACCCGGGTGCACCCGAGCGGTGGGCAATCGCCGTACCGATGGCCATAAATTCCAGAATATCCTGGTCCCAGTCCATACGCTTCACTTCCAGACGCACGCCCACCACGCCATCGGCTTGCAGGATGATGGCTTCCTGTTCCATGCGGCTCATAGCCAGCTCGCGAGCCTGATACATCGCCTGCGAAAGTACATCCATCTCCATGTTTTGATTCCAACTGCCGTACTGGATGCCCATGTGATAGATGCACGAGCCAACCACCAGACCCAGGGGCTCGAATTCCGCCTTGCGCACCATGACAAATTCGTTCACGGAGAGGTCGGAGGTAAAGATGCCCTCGTGGCTCCCTTGGGAGCGGAGGCCCTTGAGGCGTTCTACGGCATGGGGAGCAATCACTTCTTCAGTCATAGGAGATCCTTGCGATGAGGACGGAAAGAACGCAACGGGCCACCCAGGGAAACTGTGGGGAGCAATTCGTGCTGCGGGGCGCGGGAAGGCTCGTAGCTAACGGCGGTACCAATGGCGATGTGGCGACAGAGAAAACCCTCCCCTTGTTCGTTATTGACGCGGAACATCTGGGAATACTGGGTATGGGCGAGGACCCCCGCCCCCAGCTTGCGGCCGTCTTCGCGCAGGTTATAGAGTGCGCGGCGGCGGACGTTTTCCTGAAAGCTCGAGAGATCGGGGATCTCCATGTTCCAGTAGCGCGCGGCAAAGGGTGCTGCCTGGTTGGCCTGATTCAGCATCGTCCCACCCCAGGGCTGATACCAGTCATACTCGGCACCAATGGCAATGCCTACCGGCACCACCCCCTCTTCCAGCAGGCGCACGAACTCCAGCGACGACACTGTCGCCACGGCGGGCTCCCAAGCCGGGGGCAGGTCCTGGATACGCACTGCGGTACCCATCAGGGCATAATCCATGTCTTCGCCTTCGCCGTGACGCACGCGCATATCGACGTTGAGGACGGCGTTCGCGCCCATCGCCACGGCCTCCAGGCGCAGGCGATCGATGGCCTGGTGCCATCCATCGTAATGTCCCTGGGTCCAGGAAAAACCGAAGTGATACCAACAATTGCCCCCCACCATCCCGAGCGGGTGGATACCGTGGCTGCGTTCCATCAGCAGGGCGGCGACCGGCCCGCTCTGGATCCAGGGCCGTTGTCCGGCTGCCGTAGCGCGCAGACGTTCCTGCACAAAACTTGGCAAGCGGCGCTGTTGCAGGGCCATCTGCCATTCCGCAGCGCGCTGCTGCGCCGCCGCACTGGGGGCCACATTCACTGCACCTACTTGGTTCGCAACATTGGCAACCGTCTTTTCCAGGTCTTCGGTAACTTCGTGTAGTCCTTTCTGAATCTTGTCCCACAGCGACATAGGCACCTCGCTTTACTGCAGCAAAAAATCGTGCAGGGTCTGGCTGGCTGCCTGCATTTCCGTGGAGATCGCCGCCGTGTCCTGCAACAGCGACTTCAACCAGTCTGCCAAGGGGAGAATCTCGCGTTTCAGCACCACATTGCGCACCACCCGAGCGCGCAGGGTTTCGACATGGGTGCCGTTGAAATTCAGGTGGTAATCGAACTCGCCGGCATGCACCAGCAAGTGTTCGAGATGCTGATGATGGGAAAAGAGCCCATCCTTCTTGCGATCCACCTCCACAAAACCCGGCATGCCCTGCTCCAGACGCTCGGCCAGAGCCTCCAGAAATGCCTTCATATCCGTTTGGGAGCGGCGAATCCAGGCCGCACTGTCATCAAAACTGATATCCACCGCATCTCCTCGCAGAACCACGTTACATTTACAGACCACGTGATTAGATTGTAGTTCGCTTTATGGATGTCTGCGCCCTCGTAATAGATAGTTCTACTAGACTTATGGACAGCATAGGAAAACACAGGAGTATTCAATGCCGAAAAGCAAAGCGAAAGATTCCTTTTTGACACCCACCTATGGCGCGCGGCGCATGAACGCTCCCATCCCGAAGGAGTACCTGCCGGAAGGTGATCTGGAACCGCAGGTCGCCTACCAGCTCATTCACGACGAGCTGATGATGGACGGTAACGCCCGCCTGAATCTGGCGACCTTCGTCACTACCTGGATGGACCCAGAAGCGCGCACCCTGATGGCGGAAACCTTCGACAAGAACATGATCGACAAGGATGAATATCCGCAGACAGCGGAAATCGAGCGCCGCTGTGTGCAGATCATCGCCCATCTCTTTCACGCCAAAGACAAGGAAGAGCCTATTGGCGTTTCGGCGATTGGCTCCAGCGAAGCGGTGATGCTGGCGGGCATGGCAATGAAATGGCGCTGGCGCGAGTGGCGACAAAAGCAGGGCAAGGACAGCAGCCGGCCTAACCTGATTTTGGGCAGCAACGTGCAGGTCGTATGGGAAAAATTTTGCCGCTATTGGGATGTGGAGCCGCGCTACATCCCCATCCACGAGGATCGCTGTGTCATCAGTGCCGAGGAAGTCACGGCGCGCATGGACGAAAATACCATCGGCGCGGTTGCCATTTTGGGGACCACCTTTACTGGCGAATTCGAGCCGGTGCGCAGCATCCACGATGCCATGGTCAAGGAGAACGAAAAACGTGGGCTACAGGTACCTCTACACGTCGACGCTGCCAGCGGCGGATTTGTCGCTCCCTTTTTGCATCCCGATCTGGAGTGGGATTTTCGCCTGCCCAACGTGGTGTCCATCAATGTCTCCGGGCACAAATACGGGCTGGTATATCCTGGCATCGGCTGGGCGATCTGGCGGGGCAAGGCCTACCTGCCCGAGGATCTGATTTTTCATGTCAATTATCTGGGCGGCGACATGCCCACCTTCACCCTGAATTTTTCTCGGCCTGGCAACCAGGTAGTTGGTCAATATTATAATTTTTTGCGGCTGGGACGCGCCGGGTACACCCGCGTCATGAAAAACCTGCAGGACATTGCGCTATGGCTCAGTGGCGAAATTGCCAAAATCGGCCCCTTTGCTCTATTGAGCACCGGCGAAAGTATCCCGGTTTTTGCCTTTCGCTTACGCGATAGCCAACGCTATTCTGTGTACGACGTTTCCGACCGATTAAAGATGCAGGGCTGGCAAGTACCTGCCTATACCCTGCCCAAGGACGCCGAAAAGCTCGCGGTATTGCGCATCGTTTTACGCGAGGGTTTCTCTCATGACATGGGCGAAATCCTCTTGCGCGATCTGCGCGCTGCTGTAGATGATCTGGAAAAGGATCCCCCCAGTCACCCCAAAGAGCCTGGAAAGGAGTCCTTTCATCACTGATCGTTATCGGGGCAGAGGCTCGCCTTTCGCCAGCGGGTGGCGACCAATGCCCAGCCACAGCCAGGCGCCGGGTAAGCTGGTCAGCAATACCGTCGTCCCTGCCAGCAGGGACAGGGCGAGGGCTTGATCGTGGCCCATCTGCAGGGACCCCATATAGAGCACCAAGAGCCCCTCCCGCAGGCCCCATCCGGCGAGGGATATGGGTAACGCCAAAAACAGGCTGACCACCGGCCAGACGACCCAGAACGCTACGGCGTCGGGATGCTCTCCCAAGGAATGTGCCAGGGCCCAGAACATGAAAATGGAGCAAAGTTGCACGAAAATCGACAGCAGCAAGGTGGACAACAAAGCGCTGGGATTACGCAAGAGCATTCCCATTCCTGCGCGAATATCGTGCAGTTTGTGCCCCAATTTGCCGAGACGAAGTTCGAGAAAGCCGAGTCCTGGACTGAGGATCAAGGTAATGATCACGGCATAGCCGGCACTCAGGATCGCGACAGTCTCACCCATACCGGGCAATAGATGCAATGCGTGCCCAGCGAACAAGTATCCCAGCAGTGCAATGCCGACCAAAGCCCCCATACCAATGAAACGATCGGCAAATACTGCGGCGAGAGCCAGAGTCGCGGAACCCGTTTGTGGACGGGTATACCAGGCCCGCAGAACATCTCCAGATACCGAACCGGGCAGCACCTGATTGAAATACGCGCCTACCCAGTTCAGGCGCAGCAGCCAGCCTGCCGGGGCGTGCTTTTTGGCCGCGCGCAGGATGACCCCCCAACGCAGGGAAGACACCGAAAGATTTACCGCATAGGCAAACATGGCCAGCAAAAACCAGGGAATACGAATCTGCAGAAAGCGTTGCGTAAGAGCGGCCCAGTCGGTCTTGTGAAAGAGCCAGATAAAGATCGAAATGGTGACAACGATCTGCAGCAGCAGGCTCCAGGGGATCTTGCGATGTTTTTCTGCCTTCATCGGACGAGATTGTGGTTCAACAGGCATTGGCAAAGGGCTCCCAAATCAGCGCGCCACTGTAGCGCAGGTCGCGTCCTGCGGCAAAAACGCCTCCAGCGTCTCACGAATCATCGCCACCTTGTCGAGGCTTTCGGCATATTCCGCCGCACAGTCGGAGTCGGCGACAATGGCACCACCGCCGAAAAAGCGTAATCCCCCCTTGCTATCCAGTTCCAGACTGCGAATGAGAATATTCCAGTCCATCTCCCCGCCCGCTGTGACATAGCCAAAACTCCCGCAATAGATACCGCGCGGTCCAGCCTCCAGCTCGGCGATAATTTCCATGGCCCGCCGTTTTGGCGCGCCGGTGATCGAGCCCCCGGGAAAAGCGGCCGCCAATGCATCCCAGGCATCGAAGCCAGGAGCCAAATCCGCCTCGATACTGCTGACCAGGTGATGCACCTGATCATAAGACTCCAACGAGAATAGCTCTGCTACCTGCACCGAGCCCAGTGTCGCCACCTTGCCAAGATCATTACGCAACAGATCGACAATCATCAGATTTTCTGCGCGATCTTTGTGGCTGGCCAGCAGCTCCTCGGCACGTTCTCGGTCGCAGCGCGGGTCCGGGTGGCGCGGGCGCGTACCCTTGATAGGTCGCGCCTGCAAGCGCCCCCCCCCAAGACGCAGCAGGCGCTCGGGCGAAACACTGAGCAGCGTGCCCCAGGGGTGGCGAAAAAATGCAGAAAAAGGTGCCCGGCTTGCGTTGCGCAAGCGCTGGTACAGAATCCAGGGCTCACCTTCCCAGCTGGCGGAAAAGCCCTGCGCCAGATTGATCTGGTAAGAGTCACCGGCCAGGATATATTCCTGCGCGCGCGCATAGGCAGCGGCATACTCTGCATAGCTCCAGTGTGGACGAACACCAGCGGGAGAGAGCTGAAATGGAGGATAATCAGGAAGGGGAGACTTCAGTACGCTGCTCCAGGCATCCTCGGCGCCTGGGCTAGAAATGATCCATGTGCGTCGTTGTTGATGATCCTGAAGCAAGGCCTGGTCATAGAGTGCGAATACCGCGACGGGCTGATCGTCTTCATTTTTATCCCGACTTCTGTTCCCGCCGACCGCCCAGTCGTATGCCAAAAATCCGCATACCAAAGGCACAGTCACCCCGATCCCTACCTCTGAGTCACCCTTTTGCTTTTCTACCAGTCGGCGAAGGACGGAGAAAAGAGTACCCGTCTGACGATGTGCTGTACTGCCGCGATCTTGCCGCCAGATGCCACCAGCGTCTTCCCAAATCCAGGCCTGTGGCTGCCGTAGCAAGAGATCCTGTCGCCGTTGGGGTCCAGAAGCGGTACCGCTGTCCAGGAAAACTGCGCCAATTTCCATTGCGCAGCGAGCAAAAAGCTCTCCGCTATCCTCCCGATACTCGATTTCACAAAGTCGCATTCCAACCCCAGTAGCGCATGTACCCTAGCGAAAGTCTCCCTGTGTCACGCTCTACTGTCCACTAGCCCGTTGGCGACGCAGGTCGGCGGCCCTGATCTCTCTGCAGTGACGTCACCGAGATCTAACCGCGGATCGGATCCGGCAGAAAACCACGTAGGGGCGTAGCGAGATCCGCAAAGGCACGGGACCTGTGACTCCCGCCAAGCGCGAGGCTGCCCATGCGTTTTACGAATCCCTCGGCTTTGCGCGTCACGGCTACCGCCTGCGTATGGACCTTGTAAACTGACCGGACGGTCAGTACACTTGCAACAGACTTCGACGGAGCTATTCGCCCATGTCCGCTTTGCGTCGTGCCATCATCACTGGCTTTGCCCTGTTTCTCAGCAGCCCCGCGATCTTTGCGGAGGACCTGCTCAGCGTCTATCAGCAGGCGGTACAGACCGACCCGCAGCTGGCGGAGGCCCGCGCGAACCTACAGGCGGCAGAGCAGGATAAACCCCTTGCGCGCTCGGCCTACCTGCCGCACCTGGGCTTAGGTGCCAGCGTCGGTTTCAACACTGGCAGCTTCTCCGGCTTCGCTGGCCTCGATATCAGCAAGGCCTATCTCTCTAATAGTTACAGCGTCAGCCTGACCCAGGCGGTGTTCAATGGCCCGGCCCTTTCCGCAATAAAGCAGGCGGGCAGTCAAATCCAGGCAGCCGCAATGGGTCTTGCCTACACCGAGCAGGATCTGGCATTGCGGGTCGCCAAGGCCTACTTCGCGGTGCTCGAGGCAGAGGCGCAGCAGGCCATCGCGGAAAAACAAACCAACCTGCTGGACAGCATCTACAAGCAGACGGAAGCGCAGCTGCAAATTGGCACGGGTGATATCATCTCGGTGCGCGAGGCCCGGGCGCGACTGGACGCCGCCAAGGCCGACCAGATTCAGGCGGAAAATGCCACGCAGATCGCCCTCCGGCAATTGCAGCGACTCACCCATGCGCCGGTCGGACAACTGGCACCGCTCCATCAATTCCAGGCCCTTGGACCACAACCCGACAATATGCAGGACTGGGTGGCAACGGCCATGAAATCCTCGCCACAGATCCTGCAGGCTGAGGCGCAGACGCAGAGCGCCCAGGATGCCGTTGAGGTACAGCGCCGCGCGCGCTGGCCGAAGCTGGATTTGCAGGGGATTGCGCAGCACGTGCATGGCAATCCCTTCCCCGGCTTTACCGAGAATCAGGCGGGAGTGAGCCTGAACCTGTCCATGCCCATCTTCGAGGGTGGCCAGATCTCCAGTCAGGTGCAGAAGGCGCAGGCGCAGAGCATGGCGTCGAGCGATCATCTGGGGAGCGTACGTGATGCCGTCAAACTCAATGTTGAGAGCTCCTTTCTCGATCTTCAGAACAGCGTCGCGCAGCTGCAGGCAGCGAAAGAGTCGGCTCAGTCGGCCAAGGTATCCTTGGAAGGCACCCGCAAAGGCTACGAGGTCGGCACCCGCTCCATCATCGATCTGCTACAAACCGCTACCGACTACATTCGCGCGGAACAACAATATAATGTCGCTCTCTACCGTCAGGTCACTGCCCGCGTCGCCCTCAAGGCCGCGGCAGGACAGTTGAACATCGGCGATCTCACCTCGATCAACGCCCTCCTGCAACCGTAATGGCGGCTGCGCGAGCTGATCGTTCGGCGTATAGTGTCTGCTTGCAGTGCAGATGACAAACGAGGAGATGACGATGGCGGAACTGAGCAACCTGGCCCTGGATCTGCGCGGGCTTCCCGATGCCAAGGCCGGTCCTTTGCTTTTCAGCGCGGCCCAGCGCCTGGGACTCGGACAGAAAATAACGGTGCAGATCGATCGCGATCCCCATGCCCTGCTGCGCGCCACGGCCTTCCAGTTGCGCGACGCGATTTCCTGGACGGTTACGGGTGCGGAGCACGACTGGCAAGCCGAAGTGCGGCCGCGCAAGGAAGCCGAGGCAAAGGATGTCGTCGACCTCCTCACCTGGGATCATTATCGCCTTGATCGTCAATTTGCCGACGTCCTCGCCGCTGCCAATGCGAACAGGGTAGAAGAGGCAGAGAGCATTTTCCAGGACTACTGGATTGGCCTGCGCCGTCATGTGCACATGGAAAACTATATCCTTGGGCCCGTGCTGGGCGGTGGCGAGAAGAAAGGGCCACTGGCGGATATGCTCTTTGAGCACGACAGCATCATTCAGCAGTCGCGGATTGTGGACGAAACCTTCCAGGAAAAGGACTACGGCATGCTGCCGGCCATCTGTGCCGTTCTTTCGGGGTCGCTGGCCAAGCACGAGAACCGCGAGGAGAATACCCTGTTCCCAATCTGGCAGGCAGCCAACAATCAGGACAAGCTGCGGGCGGAGGAGTTTCTAGTGCAGACCAAGGCGCTGCTAACTGGCGCCGATGACATAGCCGTCAAGGAACGTTTCCCCGACTGAAATTCAGTGCAGCGATTTACCCGGCGCAAAGAGCGCTGCGACGTCCGTAGAATCGAGCAAGTAGACTTTTTGGCAATACTCGCAGGTCACTTGTACCTTGCCCTCGGCTGCCAAGGTCTCTTCTACTTCTTTCTCCCCCAGGGCAACGAGCATGCGCTCGACCCGCTCCTGCGAGCAACTGCACTGAAAGCGTAACGCCTGGGCATCGCGCAGGCGCACGCCGACGCTGGGGAAGATTTCCGGCAGAAACTGCTCCGGTCGTGCCTGCAACAGGGATTGATCCGAACCGACGGCAAAGAAGCCCGTAGCGATTTCCCATTCCTCGGCGGTGAGCACCCCGGGCAAGCGCTGCAGAAAATAGCCACCAGCGATTCCGCTGGCAGCGTCCACCAGCAGACGAAAATAGGCCGGAGCCTGCACCGACTCGGTAAAATATGCCTGTAGGGACTCCGTCAGAGTGTTGCGCAGCTGGATCAGCCCCTGATACCGGTCGCGGTCCATACCCATATCCACGGTCAGGGCGAGCAAGGCCTCGGGCAGTGCCGCAAGGTCTAGATTTTCGTCTGCCCCGCGCCAACGGGCATAGGCGCGCATGCCACCACCAGCCATCATTTCGGCGACCAAGAGTTGCAGACTGCCCTGACTCTGGGCCTGGAGAATCAGTCGTTCGAAGTGCTTCTGGGTGCTGGAGATCAGGGCCAGGCCAACAAGAATTTCGCCGATTAGCTGGCGCAGCTCCGCTGGCCCATCGAGACCCTGGATTACCCGCGCAAAGATGCCGTCGACCCGGCAACGGGCACCCCGTAACGGTAGGCTCTCCCAATAAAAGCTCTGCAGAAAATTTGCCGAATCGCTGCTCATGCAGGTACCTCCCGCGCCATCAAAGGTTCCATCGCCCGCAGTAACTGCCTGAAAAGCCGCGGATCCCGTTCCTCCTGAGCAGCGAGCAGCTCCTTCATGCGCTGGCGTTCGGTGGGATGACGAAAGCAGGCGGGACAATTCTCGATGATGATCGGTAAGCCCTCTCCCTCGGCATAGGCGCGAGTCTGCCGCTCGCGACAGTAGACCAGGGGACGGATGACGCGCAGGTCGCCTTCGCGTACTGCGTAATGGGCCTTCATGGTGCGCAGTTCGCCATTGTAAAACATCGACATGAAAAAACTTTCCGCGAAGTCGTCGAGATGCTGGCCGAGGGCGATGACGTTGTAGCCCTCGCGGCGCGCGCAGGCATACAGCACACCCCGCCGCATCCGCGCACAAAAGCTGCAATAGGATGGGCGCCCCAGGTGTTTCTGGGCACGGCCAAAGATATCCTGCCGCTCCCAGAACCACGGCAGCCCGAGTGCATGAACATGGGATCCAAGCGGCTCGGGATCAAAATCCGGGCTCTGCGGATCGACGGTTGCCACCCCCAGTTCGAAGGAGAGAGGGCTGTGCCGTTGCATTTCTGCGAGCAACGCCAGCATGCTGAGGGAGTCCTTGCCACCCGAAAGTGCTAGCAGTACCCGGTCTCCTGGGTGAATCATGCGGAAATCGTGGATGGCCTTGCCCATGCGTCGCGCCAGGAGGCGAGGCACTGGCAATCGATGCCCCTCCGGCGCCTCTGCGTCTGTCAGCGTAGCCAGCTCAGCCATGGGCCGCCTCGAAGCTCGCGGCGAGCTCTAGCGGGGATACGGTCGCCGCCCCAAGTTTGCCAACCACGATGCCGGCAGCACGATTACCCAACTCCACTGCCCGATCCAGAGGCCAGCCGGCCGCCACCGCCGTGGCAATGGTGGCAATCACGGTATCTCCGGCACCGGTCACATCGAATACCTCGCGCGCCTGGGCCGGATGATGATGTATCCCATCGGCAAGAAAGAGGGTCATACCCTCCTCCCCCCGGGTCACCAGCAAGGCCTCCAGCTGCCACGCCGCGCGCCAGTGCCGCGCCAGCACATGAAATTCCTCTTCCGTCTTCCAGGCACCCGCAACAGCCTGGAATTCGCTCTTATTGGGCGTCAAGAGCGTCGCCCCGGCATAGCGGGCAAAATCGCGTCCCTTGGGGTCGACGAGAACGGGAATCTGGCGTTCGCGCGCTAAGCGAATCCACGCCTGCGGATCGTGCACCGCGCCTTTGCCATAATCCGATAGCAACAAGGCTGCCATGCCGACAAAAAAATCTTCGTCGCCTCGCAACAGGCCGTACAAATGCTGCTCATCGGGACGCTCCTCAAAATCGAGGCGAAGCAACTGCTGCTGCTGTCCAATTACCCGCAACTTGACGGTGGTAGGAAGCCCCTCGAGCGCCACGAGGTGGGTATCCACGCCCGCCCTGCGTAGCAAGGAGTCGAGACTGTCTGCTGCGGCATCTCTGCCAACCGGCGCCCACAAACGGCAAGTAGCACCCAAGGCAGCGATATTGAGGGCGACATTGGCAGCGCCACCGGGCCGCTCTTCTTCGCGCCTAACCTGCACTACCGGTACTGGTGCCTCGGGCGAGATACGCTCGACTCTGCCGAACCAATAGCGGTCGAGCATCACGTCACCGAGCACGGCGACGTGGGCCCGACGCAATTGGTCTAGGGAATCAGGGGCGGCCGATGGCACGGTATTGCAGTCCTGCAGCTTTAAGTAAACGGGGATCGTAGAGGTTACGACCATCGATGATCAAGGGACGACGCAGGCGGCGCTTCAAATCGGCAAAATCCGGGCTGCGAAAGATCTGCCATTCGGTACAGATCATGAGGGCATCGGCGCCGTCGCATGCTGCATAAGGATCCTCGCAAAAAGAGATCTCCGGCATCTTGGCGTAGATTCGCTTTGCTTCTGCCATGGCTACGGGATCATATGCGCGGATGGTGGCACCACGACGGCGCAGGGCATCGATTAGGGTGCGACTGGGCGCCTCACGCATGTCGTCGGTATTGGGCTTGAAGGCCAGTCCCCAAACGGCGATCTGTTTACCCTGCAGGTCCGCGCCCAGTTCTTCCACCAGCTTGCGCTCCAACACCTGCTTTTGCGCATTGTTGACGCTTTCCACCGCACGGATCAGGGGGGCATCATAGCCAAGCTCCTTCGCCGTGTGTTCTAAGGCGCGCACATCCTTGGGAAAACAGGAACCACCATAGCCACAACCGGGGTAGATGAAGTCAAAGCCAATGCGGGGGTCCGAGCCAATACCGATGCGCACATGCTCGATGTCCGCGCCTAGACGCTCGGCCAGGCCGGCCAGCTCGTTCATGAAGGAGATCTTGGTCGCCAAGAGCACGTTGGCGGCATATTTGGTCAGCTCGGCCGAGGGAATGTCCATAACCAAGACCCGGTCGTGATTGCGGTTGAAGGGCGCGTAAAGATCACGCATGCGCTGTGCCACGGCTTCCTCGTCGGTACCGACGATGATCCGGTCAGGCTTCATGAAGTCGCCGACCGCTGCACCCTCCTTCAGAAACTCCGGATTGGAAACCACGGAAAAGGCGATTTTCGCCGCGCGGGCATCCAGTTCTGTCTGGATCGCGGCACGCACCTTTTCTGCCGTCCCCACCGGAACGGTCGACTTATTGATGACGATGCTCGGCTGGTCGAGATGTTTACCGATGTCGGAGGCCACCTGCAGCACATAGCGCAAATCCGCCGAGCCATCCTCATCTGGAGGGGTACCAACGGCAATGAAGAGAAATTCGCCATGGGCCACGCCCTTGGCAATGTCGGTGCTGAAGTGCAGACGCCCGCCGTCAATGCCACTGCGCACGATCTCCGGCAGGTCCGGTTCATGGATGGGGATTTCACCAGCCTGCAGACGCGCCACCTTTTCGGCATCGATATCGATGCAAAGCACCTGATTCCCCACCTGCGCCAGGCAAGCGCCAGTGACCAGTCCTACGTACCCCGTGCCCACTACCGTTATCCGCATGCTTCCGTCCCCATCACTTCCTGCGCCAGTTCTTCGATCACTACCGTGGCCATGGCGTATCGATGTTCATCCGTCAGACTCAACCACAGGCGCGGCTGCCGCGCACAACGCACAAGTTGCCTTTGCGCTGCGCCGCGTAGAGAAAGCATTGGACGTCCAAGAGGATCATGACGAACCTGGATATCCTCCAGACAGATGCCATTTCGAAATCCGGTACCAAGAGCCTTGACCGTGGCTTCCTTGGCGGCAAAGCGGCGCGCCAAAAAGGCGGCAACCCCCTGCCCCGCTGGCAACTCAGCGTATTCCTGTTGGCCCAGAACACGAGACAAAAGGCGATCGCCCCAACGATCGAGCAAAGATGCCATGCGTTCGACCGAAACCAGGTCCGTGCCCAACCCAACGATCAACGGCGTGCCTGCCGCATCAGGCGTTTCATCTCCCGGACGGCATTGTCCAGGCCATGAAAGATGGCATGCGCAACGATGGCATGCCCGATGTTCAACTCTTCAATTTCCGGGATAGCGGCGATCGCTTCCACATTGCTGTAATCGAGGCCATGGCCGGCATTGACCTGCAGGCCCAGGCTGCTTGCCCGCTGCGCAGCGCTGCGTAGTAACTCTAGCTCCCGACTCGCTTCGACTCGGTTGCGCGCATTGGCGTAGCTCCCCGTATGCAACTCGATAGCCGGCGCACCCGTGGCCGCTGCGGCCTCAATCTGTCGCGGATCTGGGTCGATGAACAGCGAGACCCGCACCCCCGCCGCTGCGAGACGCTCGCAGGCCCCTTGTACCCGTACCTGCTGTCCGGCAACATCCAACCCCCCCTCGGTGGTCAGCTCGGCGCGCCGCTCGGGCACTAGGCAGCAGTCGCTCGGGCGCAGGCGCTCGGCTATCTCCAGGACATCTTCAGTAACCGCCATTTCAAGATTCAGACGGGTCCGCAAGGTTTGCTGCAGCAGTTCGACGTCGCGCTCCTGGATGTGACGACGATCTTCGCGCAGATGTGCGGTAATGGCATCGGCGCCGGCGCGTTCCGCAACAAAGGCCGCCTCCAGAGGATCAGGGTAACGGGTTCCCCGCGCCTGGCGCAGCGTCGCGACATGATCGATATTCACACCTAGAGCTATCATCTGCTTTCTACGCCTCCACTGCTACTCCGCCTGCGCCGCAAGTATGCCGCAAGTAGGCGCCGACTCTCCAGTGTTCGCCCACCGAGGAGCTGGTCGAGTTCCATGGCCAAATAAGTACGCAATTCGCCCCACGCGCTCCGCTCCGGCGGCAACTGCAAGTCCCCTGCCAACCAGGTCAACGCCGCCCGGGAAACGGGCTGCGCCAGGGCGGGGGCATGCCGGGAACAGAACAGCCCCTCTCCAGCGTGGGCGTAGGCGCTTTCTTCTAAAAGGGCGCCGCATTGGGCGCAATGAGCGACATCCGCAGCCCAGCCAAGGATTTCGAGCAGACGCCGCTCAAAACGTCGCAGCAGCCAAAAATCTTCAGGCCTGGAGGCGAGCGCTTCCAAGATCTGGGAATATTCGACAAATAGTTCGTCCTGCGGATCCGCTCGCCCGGTCAGGCGCAAGAGAAGCTCGTTGAGGTAGAACAGCAGCAACGCCGGCACCGGGTGTTGCACGAGCCGGCTCGGAAGTTCTTCGGCACCCTGCAGAGCCGGAAGATCGCCTCGACCGGCCCAGCGCACCCAATAGGGGCGCCCGGCTTCCAGGCGACCCCGTCGCCGCTTGCCCCGCGCCAGGATCCCCAGACGCCCGTGGTGTTCCGTAAACAGTTCGAGTACCAGACTGCCATCGCCAAACGGGTGAGAATGCAGTACCCAGGCCCGCTCTCCCTGGTTACGCTCCATATCCCATTTCGCGCAGAATACCCGGCTGCCGGTCCCAGTCTTCGCGTTCCTTCACCCACAGCCCCAGCCGCACCCGCGCACCGGTCTGCTGTTGGATACTTTCCCGTGCCCGCGTGCCAATGTGCTTGAGGCGCTGTCCTTTTTCTCCCAGCAGAATTGCCTTTTGCCCAGGACGCCGACAGTAGATGGTTGCCTCGATTTCATGTCTTCCTTCCGGACTGATCGTGTATTTTTCGATGGCGACCGCTGTCTCATACGGGAGTTCGGCACTGAGCTGGCGAAAGATCTGCTCACGCACAGCTTCGGCCGCCAGGAAACGCATCTGCCGATCCGTCACCTCATCTTCGTCATATTGTGCTGGCCCCTCCGGTAGGAGAGGAAGAATGACTCCTGCTAAACGCTCGACGTCATCCGGCCGCCGCGCACTCATCGGCAGGATCTGGGCAAAGCGCGCATACCCGCTGAGTTCTTGTAGATACGGCAGCAGACGCTCCTTCTGCGGCACGCGATCGACCTTGTTGGCGACCAAAATCAGGGGCAGATCCCGTTGCTGCAGCCAGCGCAAGGCCTCGGCATCGCCCGCCGTCCACAGCGGCGCCTCGACCACCAGAACGCCTAGGTCTGCGGCATCCAGGGCCGAGCGCGTGGCGCGCAGGATATGCCGATTGAGACTGCGGTATCCTTGATGCACACCAGGTGTATCGAGGAACAGAATCTGCCCGTTGGGGCGGGTGTAGATACCGAGAATCTGATCGCGGGTAGTCTGCGGACGCGGGGCGGTGATGCTGATTTTCTGGCCGATCAGGTGATTGAGCAGGGTGGATTTGCCAACATTCGGCCGACCGATCAACGCTACGCTACCACAGCGATGCGCTACGGAGGGGCTCTCAGACGGCATGACGCTGCTCATGCAGCCGGCTCTGCAGCTGTTCCAGCATCAGTTGTGCCGCCTGCTGTTCGGCCTTGCGCCGACTGCTGTCCTCGGCTTCCGTGGGAGGTATCCCTGCGACAGTACAGCGGGCCACAAAACGACGCTCATGCGCCTGCCCTTTTTCTTCCACCAGTTCATAGAAGGGCAACGCCCGCCCCTTGCCCTGCAACAGTTCCTGCAATCGGGTCTTGGGATCACGCAGTTCCTCCGCACCCAAGGTATCAGTAATCAGGGGCACGATGACATGGTCGACGATGGCTTCCGCGGCGCCAAAACCGCCATCCAGATAGGCAGCACCAATGATAGCCTCCACCGCGTCGGCACGAATGGAGGCGCGACGCGCACCGCCACTACGCATCTCTCCTGCCCCGAGAATCAGGGCATCAGCAACACTGATGGTTTCCGCTACCTGTGCCAGGGTTTCCTCCCGCACCAAACGTGCCCGCATGCGCGAGAGATCACCCTCACTCACCTTGGCAAAACGCTCGTAGAGTCGCGCCGCAACGATAAAATTCAGCGCCGCATCGCCCAAAAACTCCAGGCGCTCATTGTGAATGGCCGCGGCACTACGATGCGTCAGCGCCTGGCGCAATAGTGCGAGGTTCTGGAAACGATAGGCAATACGGTCTTGCAGTCGGTCTAGCGTATTCATGTGCCAAGTATACCTGCAGCTTCATAAAAGCGGGAGATAGGAATGCAACATCGTTATGTGGAGTGCCTTTTCTCCACCACGACCGAACAGATCATCCCTGCCGTCAACGGTAAATCCCGAGGCTTTTGCAGCAAGCGGATACGGACCGGAATACGGGCCGGCAAACGGACCCAATTGAAACTTGCCCGCACGTCTGCCTGCAGACGCTCCCCCGTGTGACTTTCGCGATCGGCGATGGCGGGGGCGATACCTTCTACTATCCCCGGCAGACTTTGCCGTGCCCCCAACAGGGTGACCCGCGCCTTGTCGCCGACATGGACCCCAGTCAGGCGGGTCTGCTCCATGTAGGCATCCACCCAGTAGCTATCAGACTCCACCAGCGCGAGCAACGGCTTGCCAGTTTGCGCATAATCTCCAGTCCGCAAACGCAGATAGGTAATGGTTCCCGCTACTGGCGCCCGCACCAACGTCCGCGACAGGTCATATTCCGCCAGATTCAGGCGGGCGCGGGCAGCCGCCAATTGCGCCTGTGCGGTTCGCACCGCGAGCAGGGCATCGGTGCGCGCCTCTGCGGATACGACATCCGCCGGCAAGTCGGCACGTCGCGCCGCCTGTTCCTGGCGAAGAGCGAGTTGCGCGCTGGCTTCGGCCAATGCCGCTCGCGCCTTGGCCACGGCGAGCCGGTAACGTCGGGGATCGATGCGAAACAGTACCTGTCCGGTTCGCACCGGCTCATTATCCGCAACTTCAAGATCCACCACGCGACCACTGACATCGGCATTCACTTCGATGATCTGCGCTTGCACCACGGCATCCCGGGTCCACGGACGATCCATGTAGGCATGCCAAAGACGCCAGCCAAGCCATCCCGCCAGGAGCAGCACTATCAAAGTCAGCAAGACACGCAATAGACGCCGGATCACCCGTATACTCCCAGTCCCAACAGAGAAAAGAGACAAACAAATAGCGCAAGGCGGAACAGTGCCGGATGCCAGACCCAGCGATCGAGATCCCAGCGACTCGTCAGTTTATCGGCAATCAGATACAAAATGACCGTCAGCGCAAAAATTGGCAAAAGAGTCGGTACGACCGCACCAAAAAGAACGATGTCAACCGGCATCTTGCAGCTCCAGCGCATGGGAAAGGCGTTGGGATACGCTGGCGATAACGTGCACATAAACGCGAAACAAGGCGTCTGGCGGCAAGATCGGATGTAGCGCAGGGTCAAGCCTCTCCTCGGGAAGATGCTGTACCGCATCCAGTGTGGCGCGTAGACGCTGCCGATCCTCTTCGCTCATGGCTTCGGAACGGCGCTGCCGGATACTTTGCAGGAGTGGCTCGACATAGTCCTGGTCATATAGTTGCAAGGGATGCTCTCCTGCCTCCTCGCCACGCGCGTGCAATAAAATCCGTAGCTGCAGAATACCCTCTGCGAGTTCGTCCAGGCGCATGGCCTCGCGTAGCACCTCAGCATCGCCCTGTTGTTGCGGTGTGAGAGTAGCGGCAAGCAGACGCAGATATTCCCGACTCTCGGCGGCATAGCGATTGCGCAGATTGGTCAAAGGCGCACTCGCCACAGTGTGTACCAGGGTACGAAAGCGCTCAAGCAAACGGCTACGCTCCCAGCGATTTCCCAGCGGAAAGATCAGGAAAAAGGCAATACCCACCAGGAACACAGCAATCAGCTCAGCAAATCCGGTATTGAGCATGTTGACATAGGAGAATGGCTGATCATTGTCCGGGACCGCCAACTGCGGGAAGAAAATGCCAAAACCGGCGGCGGTTCCCGCCCAGCGGCTTTGCGTCAGCAGCCACGGTGAAAGCAGAAAAAATGGGAATAGCGCAAGCGCAAGCAGGAGAAATCCCTGGAGACGCGGCAGAAACTCCAGAGAAAACAACAGAGCCGCGAGAAAGGCGAGGAGAATGCTAAATCCCATCTGTCGCGATGAGGCTACCGGATTGGGAAAGGTAGATAAGAGCGCGACCAGCATCACCGCAATGATCAACGCCGATGGACCAGAAGGCCACGCCGTCCACAGCCAAAAGCAGGAGACCAGCGCCAGCACCACGAGACTGCGCGCTGCCGCACTGAGAGGTTGAATGATCTCAGTGGGCGGGCGATCAAAAGATACTCGCCAGCGCTTATCGTGCACTTCGTCGATGGTCATGGGTAGCGGTAGGGAAGCCGTCTTCTGTTCTGGGTACAGTAGGCGATGATAGCTTTCCAGATAGCGCCGAAATTCCGCCAGGTAACGAGTCAGTAGCAAAATCAGGCTGTCCAGGGCCAAGGCCTGCGCCGCATCGAGACGAGTATGCAAGTCCTCGCGTAGCCGCGAAAGCTGATCTGTGACTCTTTCCTGCACGCCTTGGAGATGCGTGCGGGCCAGCGCACTGTTACTAGCCTGAATGGTCTGTCGCAGCTCTTCCAAGTCATTCCGCAGTTGCTCCAGTAGCTCTCGGCTGGCTTCCTGCACCGGACTGAGGACGACCCGGCGCAGACGCCGGATATGACTGTTGAGTAGATGGAGGGTACCCGAAGCAAACATCATATCGGCAATCATCTCCCCAACCAGCTCATTGTGGAGACGACCCGCTGCGCTCTCAAAAAAGGAACCTGAGCGATAATTGTCGAGTTGCAAAGTTTCCTGGGTGGCGGCGAGATGCAAAATGATCCAATCCGCGCGCGGAACTCCGCCATTCAATACCCGCAGAGAATTCCCCAGAAAATGGTCCAATCTGCTTTTGGCAGTGCTCTCCAGCAGCGCACGCAAGGATTGCGGAAAGACCACCGCACTCACAATCGACGCCACCAGGATACCCAACATGACATCGCTGAGGCGGGCAATGCCAATATCCACCGCATGTCCAGGATCAAGGGCAGCAGGTAGTCCGACAAAGGCCGCAGTGTAGCCGGCGAGTACAAAGGCGTAGGCTTGAAAGTTGCGGAAATAGCGCGCACCGGCCGTACAAAAAGCGACCCACAGGGCCAGGCCGGCAAGGAAACCGATACGCGCGTCCGGGAAGAGCGCGACCAGTAGCAGCGCAACGATACTACCGACAATGGTCCCGATAGCGCGATAGAAACTCTTGGCCAGCACCATCCCATTGCGGGACTGCATGACGATAAAAACGGTAATGACCACGGTACTTGGAGAATCGAGCTGAAAGCGATAAGCCAGCCATAGGGCCAGCAGCGCCGCCAGTGCCGTCTTGCCTAAAAATAGCCCATTTTGTAGATCCTGACGGTAAAAATCTCGCCAGAACTGATAATGGATAACAGTAGAATTAGCCATGGACAGCCGACTTTTCGGGCCAAGTCTGCGCGACCACCCGCCCCCCCAACGCCGCATAGAAAGCTACGAGAGTTTGTTCGGCATGGGTATCCAAGCGCAGACGCTCCAGTCGATTCTCGAGCAGCGGAATTCGTGCCTCCAGCGCTGGCAGTGCGTTGCTCAGCCCCGCCTGGTAGCGCTGCTGCTGCAATTGCGCGCTATGTTCCAAAATGACTTCCCGTTGTTGCAGACTGGCGCGTTCCTGCGCCGCGGCCTGCAGTGTCGTCAAATCACCGGCCACCTGTTGCAAAGCCTGTAGCAGGGTCTTGCGATACTGCGCCAAGGTAAGATCGTAGTTTGCCTTGCTGGCGTCAAAGTTGCCGCGCAGCCGTCCGCCTGTGAACAGCGGCAGACTGATCGCCGGCCCAATTCCGGCCTGCAAGGAACCGGGATGCAAAAAGGTGAACAAGCCACCAGCGGCGGCCAGTCCCCCGGCAAAGGCGACGAGATTGATGTTGGGATAGTAGGCATCTCGCGCCACTTTTATGGCCGCTGCGGCGGCCTCGATCGCATTCCGCTGCGCCACGACGTCCGGCCGCGCTCCCACCCAAGCTGCTGGCACCTGCGTCGGACTCTGCCAATGCAGCCGGAGCAATGACCGTCGGTCGGCATTCCGCAGCGTTGCGGGCAGACGAGTTCCCTGCCCACAGAGTGCGGCAAGGGCCTCGCGGTTCTGTTCCTGCTGCGCCTCTTCGGCTTCGATTTCTCGTTGCAAACGCAAAAGTCGAGCGGCATTTTCCAGCGCTGCCAGGGAATTACTCAGACCATGTTGCTGCCGCTGTTCTTCGATGTTTTCGATTTGTTGCAATATCTGCTGCTCGTCATGCAATTGCGCAAGGACTGCATCATTACCGGCAATCGCCAGCAGCTGCTGTACAACCGCAGCCTCCAATACAAGGGTTGCCGCCCTTTGCTTCTGCTGCATCATCAAAAGATGCAAGCGGGCCTCGCGAACCTGCTCGCGCTCCTTGCCCCAGAGATCGAGATGGTAGGAGAAATCCAGTTTCAGGGCGTTATTCCAGGAGCTTTCGCCGGCATAGGGAGGCAGATAAAATTGATTTTTGGTCCAGCGGCTCACCTCAATGTGTCCCGCCAGATCGGCCTGTGGCACGAGCTTTGCGCCAGCGCCGCGCAACTGCGCTGCTGCGAGCTGTACCCGTGCCTCGGCTTCCTCCAGATCCGGATTATTGCGTAAGGCGAGACGCAGAATCTCCCGCTGCTGTGCATTGAGCAAGGCCCGCCACCAATCGGTGTTGGCTGGCGTCTCTCCCTGCCCCTGCACCAGCCCCTTGCTGAGCTGCAAGTCCTGTAATTTAGTCGGCGTTGCGAGCTGCGTCATCTTTGGCGCACAACCCGCGATGGCAGCGAGTACCAGGACGTAAGCAGCAATCTGCCAAACCCTCACGTATTCCTCCGCTGTTTCAGTCCAAGTGCTCGCGTAGCATCATTCACCCATACCCTGCAGGCGCTGCCGGATCTCAGCCACTACCTCGTCCGCTTGCATGCCATCTGCGGATGACAAACGCCAGTCAGCATCCTCAGCGCGGAACCAGGTTTCCTGCCGCTTCGCCAACTGGCGCGTAGCGTGGAGGGCTGCCTGTTCTGCCTCGGGCAGGGAGCACTCACCACGCAACCAAGCGAATAGCTGACGGTAGCCCACTGCCCGACAGGCCGGATAGTCCGCTTCTCCATAGCGCCCAAACAGAGCCGCGGCCTCCTCCCGGAAACCCGCCGCATACATCGCATGCAGGCGAGCGGCGATACGCTCGTGCAGTTCGGCGCGCACAGGCTGCAGGACGATCTTCCAGAGCGGTCCGGACAGTCCACCCTGCCAGAGACCCGTCGTCTTGCCCTCCACCAACAGCTCCAGGGCACGTTGTATTCGCTGTGCATCATGGGGATGGATGGCGGCCGCCCGTTCTGGCGCCTGTTGTGCCAGGCGCTGATGTAAGGCGGGCCATCCCACTCGCTCGGCTTCTTTCCGAAGCTGTTGGCGAAGGGCCGGATCGGCGGGCGGTAGATCGGCAATGCCACGCTCCAAGGCACGGAAATAGAGTCCCGTTCCCCCAACCAGCAAGGGGATTTGTCCGTCTGCCTGGGCTGCGGCGATTTCCGCTCGGGCGTCGCGGGCAAAGTCACCGGCCGAATAGATCTCTTCCGGTTCGCGGATATCGATCAGGGCGTGGGGATAGCGGGCCTGCAGCGCAGGATCGGGCTTGGCACTGCCCAGATCGAAATGACGATAGACCGCCAGCGAATCGACGCTGATGAGGCGAACCCGGAAGATATCTGCCAGGCGCAGGGCGAGAGCCGTCTTGCCACTCGCCGTCGGCCCCTGGAGAAAGAGGGTCGGTATGGAAGATATCTCGGTGTTCTCAGGGTCCATAGTCCCGGATGGCAGCAGCTTAGCGTCCACGCAGAAACAGGCGATCGAGCTCGGCAAGGTTCCACTGGACGATGGTGGGCCGACCATGATTGCATTGGGTATAGCGTGGCGTTGCTTCGAGCTGCCGCAGGAGGGCATTCATTTCTGCAAGACTCAGGGGGTGATGGTCCTTGATGGCGGCGTGACAGGCCATCTCCGCCAGACGCTCATCCCCCTGTCCGGCCTGCCAGGCAGCCTCCTCCGCTAGGCAGTCCGCCACCAGATCGGCAATGGCCGACTGCGGAAACCCCGGCGCGCAGGCGTGGATGCGCAGGCTTCCCGGACCGCTGCGGGACCAGTCGAGACCGGCCTCACGTAACAATTCGGCGCGCTCCTCCAGACGCTCCGCCTGACCGGGACAGAGCTCGATCTGCAGCGGCAGGAGCAGGGCTTGCTGCTGTCCCGACGACCGTTGTGCCTTGAAGCGCTCATACAGGATGCGCTCATGGGCAGCATGCTGATCGATCAGGAGCATCCCCTCCTTGTTTTCCGCGACAATGAAACGCTGATGAATCTGCCCCAAAGCCCGTCCCAGGGGATACCCCTTCCAGAGCTCCTCCGGATCAGAAATGGAGGATGAAGGAAGCGCAGGAGAAGGCGGCGGCGAGTCGCGGAAACCAGGAGCGACCAGTTTCTGCCAATAGTCGTCGCCGGCGCCTTCCCGCACCTGGCCTGCGGCAAGGTCTGTGAGAGGCGCCTGGGTACCGAAAAATCCCGAGCCCGTGCGCGGTTCGCTCCTCTCTGTAGGGGCTAGATACGGCGCCCGCGGACGCGCCTGATCGGCGATGATTTTTGCCAGGGTATGGCGGACGAAGTCATGGATCTGGCGAGCCTCGCGAAAGCGCACCTCGGTCTTGGCGGGGTGCACATTGACATCTACCAGATCACTCGGTAGCTCCAGATAGCAGATGGCGACGGGTTGGCGGTCCTGATACAGCACATCCGCATAGGCGGAACGCAAGGCATGACGCAGACCGGCGTCCTGCACCGCGCGGCCATTGACGAAGAAATACTGCTCGTCGGCGCGCGGCCGGTTGAAGCTGGGCAAAGCAAGCCAGCCCCAGAGCCGCCAGCCGTTGTGTTCCTGTGCAAAACGCAAGGCATTACGCAAGAATTCAGCACCGAGAATGGCCGCCACACGCGCGTCCTGATCCGCCTCGCTTGGGGCCGCTGGATACTGCGCCAACAAGCGCTTTCCTTGTTGCAGGCGCAGATCCACCGGAAAGGCGCTGAGGGCGAGCTGGCGCCAGAGTTTCTGGATACGGCCGAGCTCGGTGCCGGGGGCCTTCAGAAATTTGCGCCGCGCTGGCACATTGTAGAACAGATCCTCCACCCGCACCGTGGTGCCGGGCGCCCGCGCTGCAGGAGTATCTTCCTCGAGAATGCCCGCTGCCAGACGTAGACGCCGCGCCGCATTCGCCCCAACTGCCCGACTGGTGATTTCCAGGCGCGCGACAGAAGCAATGGCCGGCAGGGCTTCCCCGCGGAAGCCAAAGCTATGGATCTGTTCGAGCTCCCCGTCGTCGTAGAGTTTGCTGGTGGCGTGGCGGGACAGGGCCAAGGGTAGGTCTTCCGCCTCGATACCGATGCCATCGTCCTGCACCTCGAGCAGCTCGATGCCCGCCCCTTCGAGTAGCACATCGATGTGCCGCGCGCCGGCATCGAGGCTGTTTTCGATGAGCTCTTTCAACACGGAAGCAGGACGTTCCACCACCTCCCCCGCGGCAATGCGATCCGCCAGTTGCGGACTCATCACCTGCACGCGGCGTCGCGTTTCAGGCATGCTCAGGCAAGCTCCCTGACGCCGCGGTGAGGGCCGCCAGCCATTCGCTACCGCGTGCGCTCAGGGCTTCGGCCTCTAAGTGATGCGCTCCAGCCGTTGCCAGCGCCATCTCGATCCGCAGATCGGCTGGCGGCAGGTACGCCAGGGCGCGCTCCGGCCACTCCACCAGCCACAGGGCATTTTTCTGCAGATAATCGCGCAGACCGATATATTCCAACTCCTCTGCCTCTACGAGCCGATACAGATCCAGATGCAATACCGTCCCCGCAGCGGTGTCATATTCCTCTACCAGGGTATAGGTGGGACTGCGGACCACGGCGCTATAGCCCAGGGCATGGATCAGGGCGCGCGCCACGGCGGTCTTTCCCGCCCCGAGATCTCCCTGCAGATAAATCACTCCAGGGATCGGTTTCAGATCAGCAAAGCCCTGCGCCCAGGCCTCGGTAGCCGCCAGATCGGGCAGTTCCCGGATCATGATGGGGACAGGAGACCCCGGAGGATATCGGAACGGCTGATCATTCCCAACAGTTTTCCTTCCGCATCGACCACCGGCAGGGCGTGCAGTTGATGTTCGAACATCCGGTCGGCCACCGTATCGATGCTCTCTTCTGGGCGCGCCAGTTGCAGATGTCTTTTGGTGGCCAGACCCCGCGCATCGACCGCGGTGACCTTGCGCAGTTCTTCGCTGTATTCATGCATGCCAGAGATGGGAATCACACTGTCCAGGATCGAAATCACCGTGGGTAGATGCACCTGCCGGTGGGCATCGATCAAATCGCGTTCCGTGATGATCCCCGTCACGCGACCACTTTCGTCGATGACCGGAAGACTGTGGTGTCCAGACGTCAACATCTTCTTGCCGACCTCCTCCACGCCGTCGCTCTCACGCACCGAGATCACCTCTGTCGTCATCAGCGCACTGATATTTTTCATGCCGCAGTTTCCTCAGTCATGCTGTCTTGCAATACCTGCAGAATAAGGTCAATTTCTGCGGCTGTCACCGAAAGTGGGGGCACGATGACAATGCTGTCGCCCAGCGGACGCAGATAGACTCCCGCCTCGCGCGCCCGCCGACAGACAGCGTACTCGCGCCGGTCGCCATAGACATAGGCATTGCCGCCCTGCGGATTGCGCAAGGGGACAGCCGCCATCAGGCCAAACTGCCGGGGCGCAGCCGAAAATGGCATCTCGGCGAAGCGCTGCAATCCTTGCTGCAGCTGCGCGATGCGCGCACGGACCGAGCTGAGCAAATCGTTTTCGGCAAAAAGGGCCAGGTTTTCCAGCGCCACAGCACAAGCCAGGGGATTTGCGGTATAGGTATGGCCGTAATAAAACTGCTTGGCCTCGCCAAAGGGGGCCAGGAAGGCCGCATAGATCTGTTCCTGCGCGAGAGTGGCCGCCAGGGGCAGATAGCCGCCGCTGATCCCTTTGCCCAGTGCCAGCAGGTCGGGACGGACGCCTTCTTGCTCGCAATAAAACAGGCTACCGCTACGGCCAAATCCGCTAGCAACTTCATCGACGATCAGCAATACCTCATGGCGGCGGCAAAGCTCTGCCGCGCCTGCCAGGATCCCCCGGGGATAGGGCAGGATACCCGCTGCGCCCTGTACTCCTCCTTCCAAAATCAGGGCGATGATCTCGCGCGAGTTCTCCCGAAGCGTATCCTCCAGCGACTGCAACCAGCTTGCGCAGGCCGCTTCGGCATCGCCCTGCAGCCGTTGCTGCAGCAACCACGGGCTGGGCAGGCGGTCCACCGGGAAATGGAGATGGCCATAGACCCCGTGAAAGAGCGGAAAACCACCCAGCGAACTGGCACCAACGGTATCGCCATGATAGGCGTCATCTACAGACAGAAATCGGCGCTTGTCCTTTCGGCCCAGGTTTTGCCAATATTGCGCCGCGATCTTGACCGCCACTTCCACCGCCTCGGCGCCGTCTTCCGAAAAAAACACCCGCTCGAGTCCCGCGGGAGCAATCTCCGTAAGCCCCTTCGCCAGACGGATACCCGGCGGATGACTGGCGCCCAGGACCGTCGTATGCGCCACCCGCTGCAACTGCGCCTGCAATGCGGCATCCAGGCGCGGGTGCCGATGGCCGTGGACGTTGCACCAGAGGCTGGCAATGGCATCCAGAGCCTTGCGCCCGCGGATGTCATAGACATAATTGCCTTCGCCGCGCTCAATGATCCAGGGATCGTCATCCCCCCAGCAGGACATCTGCGTAAAGGGATGCCAAAAATGCCCGCGATCCCAGTCGCGCAACTCTTGTTCTTCCCTCAAGAGGCTCTCCAGTTTTGCAATGCGCGCGGGACCTGCGCCAAGATATCACGCGCCAACAGGCTCGCCTCACCGAGTTCGTCTGCTGCCAGATCGCCGGCCCGGGCATGAATACAGACCGCAAGGCCCGCCGCCCCAGCCGCATTCAAGCCCTGTGCCCAAAGACCGGCGATGAGACCGGTGAGGACGTCACCGCTGCCGCCGGTGGCCATGCCGGGGTTACCCCAGGGACAACGTCCGAGCAGACTGCCGTCACTAACCAGCGTGCCTTCCCCCTTGAGTACCCAGACACCTCCGTAGCGTTGTACCAGCTCGGCAATCGCCGCCCCCCGGTCGGCCTGCACCGTCGTGGTAGTGGTGTGCAACAGGCGTGCGGCCTCCCCCGGGTGCGGCGTGAAGATCCTCTCGGCCGCTCCCCGCAAGATATCCGGGCCGATGCGGGCGAGGATATTCAGGGCATCGGCATCCCAGATCTGCCGTTGCTGCAGTCCACCTGCCTCACGGACGAGATCGTGGGCGGCCAAGCCTTGGCCCAGTCCCGGCCCAAGAGCAAGAACGGCATGGTCCGGCAGGCGACTGGCCAAGCGCGGTGGCCAATCCATCCAGGTCGCTTCTGGCAGATGCGCGGCAAGATAGATCTGTGACTGGGGATGACCCATGCCGGTGACGAGGCCGGCGCCGGCGCGGTAGGCTGCCAGGGCCGCAAGGCTCAGCGCGCCGCCCATCTCCGGGCTACCTCCCAGGACATAGACATGGCCAAAGTTGCCTTTGTGCGCGGCAAGGGGCCGCTTGGACAGGGCGGGGAGATTTTCCGGCAGTAAATCGCGATGCATGGGCATGGTCCTCAGGCCTTCTGAATGTCTTCCTCAGGATAGGCACTGACATGATGGATCGCCAGATCCGGCCCCAGATATTCGTCTTCTTCATCCAGTCGAATACCGACAGATTTGCGTAGCAGACCATAGACAAGGAGACTACCGAGCATAGCAATGGCAAGACCGAGCGCCGTACCGAGAATCTGCGAAACCATGCTGACTCCGCCGGCACCCCCCAGGGCGCGCAGGCCAAAGATGCCCACGGCAATGCCGCCCCAGGCACCACAAACACCATGCAAAGGCCAGACGCCCAAGACATCATCGAGACGCAGGCGATGCTGCACAAAGGTGAAGAGATAGACGAAGATAGCACCGGCGATGGCGCCAATCGCGAGCGCGCCAATCGGTTGCACCACGTCCGAGCCGGCACAGATGGCCACCAGACCCGCCAACGCGCCATTGTGCACGAAACCCGGGTCTCCCTTGCCCAGGGCCAGGGCGGCCAGCATCCCGCCCACCAAGGCCATCAGGGAATTGAGCGCCACCAAGCCCTGCACTGCCTGCAGCTGCTGCGCGCTCATGACATTGAAGCCAAACCAGCCAATGATCAGAATCCAGGAGCCCAGTGCCAGGAAGGGAATATTGGAAGGCGGCATGGGATGAATACTACCGTCACGGCCATAGCGGCCACGGCGCGGGCCCAGGAGCCAGACTGCGATCAAGGCCATCCAGCCACCCACCGCATGCACCACCACCGAGCCGGCAAAATCATGAAATGGTGCGCCAAACTGCTGGGTAAACCACGTCTGAATGCCATAATTTCCATTCCAGACGATACCCTCGTAGAAGGGATATACCAGCCCCACCAGAAACGCGGTTGCCATCAGTTGTGGCACAAAGCGCGCTCGCTCGGCAATGCCCCCCGAAATGATCGCCGGCACCGCTGCGGCAAAGGTGAGCAGAAAAAAGAAGCGCACCATGGCGAAACCCTGGTCGCTACCGGTGAGTTGCTGCACATCGCCGAAGAAGCTGATGCCGTAGGCAATGTGATAGCCGATGAAAAAATAGACGATGGTGGAGATCCCAAAATCACTGAGTATCTTGACCAGCGCATTGACCTGGCTGCGTCGGCGCACGGTGCCCAGTTCCAGAAAGGCGAAGCCGCCGTGCATGGCGAAGACCAGGATGGCCCCCATCAACAGAAAAAAGACATTATCCCCGGGCAAGGGCCCAGATGCAGTGATCATCGATCTCTTCCTCGTCGTCGTTTCTACGGTACTATGATAAGTTTCTTATGGTTGCAAGGGGCTTATGATTCCAGGGCCGCCCGTCCCTGTACGGCGCGCCCCAGGGTGCTGCGATCCAGATATTCCAGTTCTCCTCCCATGGGAATGCCGCGCGCGATGCGCGTCACGCATAGTCCCTCCGGTACCAGCGCAGCCACGAATTGTGCCGTTGCCTCCCCTTCCAGGGTAGAGTTGGTCGCAAAAATCACCTCCTGCAGCCCCTCCTCCGCCAAACGTTTCTCCAGCAGATCGAGATGCAGGGCGTCTGGACCGATGCCATCTAGCGGCGAAAGATGCCCCATGAGCACAAAGTACTCTCCCTGATAGGCAGCAGAATCCTCGATGGCCAGCAAATCTGCAGGTGATTCGACGATACAAAGGATGCTTCGGTCGCGTCGCCCGCTGCTGCAAATAGAACACAGCGCATCCTCGCAGAGATTGTTGCAGCGCTCGCAGTGGCGAATGGCCTGATGGGCCTGTTGCAGGGCCAGCGCCAATTGTGGCATCAGTTCACGTTTGCGCAGCAGGAGATCGAGGGCGATCCGTTGTGCCGAACGCGGACCGATGCCCGGCAGACGTCGCAACAGGGCAACGATCTTGTCCAGAGAGGGAGTGCTGCCCACCATCGCTCAGAAGGGCAGATTCAAACCCGGGATGTTCATACCGCCGGTAACGGTGGCGAGCCGCTCCGCACTGGTCTTCTCGGCATTCCGCAGAGCGTCATTGACCGCAGCAGCGACCAGATCCTCCAACATTTCCTTGTCCCCATCTTCGAGCAGGGAGGCATCGATCCGTACGCGCCGCACATCGTTACGGCAGGTCATGGTCACTTCTACCAGATTGCCGCCAGCGTGCCCCTGCACTTCCACGTGCGCCAGTTCTTCCTGTACTTGCTGCAAACGCTCCTGCATCTGCTGCGCCTGCTTCATGATATTGCCCAAGCCACCTTTCATCATTGCTGTTCCTCCACTAAGAATTGCTCGCCTGATCCATGATCTCTACCCGCAACACCCGCGCCTGCAAGACCTCCTGAAACTCTTTCAGACGCGGGTCGGCCTGGGCGCGCGCCTCGATCTCCGTCCGCCGCGCCTGCTCGCGCGCCGTCGCCTCCTGCGCCAGAGTCCCTTTCACCGCACTGGAATCCAGTAGCGTCAGCCGCAGATCCGTGGCGGCCTGCCAGTGATTCTGCAAAGCCGTGCGCAGAGTACCCTCCTCTTTACGCAGCAAAGACTCATAGGCAGGATCGAGGGCGAGTTCCAGAGCGCTCCGATCACAACGCAGTGCCCGACTGTGCCGTAAAAATTCGCGCAGAGAAGGGCTCAGGGACAGCTTGGGCAGAAGCTCTTCCCAAGCACGTTGCGGATCGGCATGCAGGAGCGGAGCCTCCGGTGCGCGTCCTTCCGGCGCCCCTTCGCGTTCTATCGTCTCTGGTGTGAGCAACGGATTGGCCGTGGGCGCTGTTGCCCGGATATCGGTTGTGAAATCAGCGGTGGTACCTTGCGTTGCTGCGACGTGATCCGGCTCTCTCGGCTCGGCCACGTTCTTGCTTCTCTCCGGCGGCCCTTCGGGAAGCAGGAAGGCGAGAAGGCGTAGCATGGCCATCTCGATGGCCATGCGCGGATTGGGATACAAGGAAAAATCCCGCCGCGCCGCAAGCAGAATGTGGTACCAGGACTGTAGCAGCAGGGGGGATTCCTGTTGCACGAGATCACGCAACTGCGCGCCCAAGGCCCCGCGCTGCTCCGCAAGCCACTGCGCCAGACTGCAGCGATGCAGTTCCTCGATGATGGCATCCAGTAGCGCGGCGGCGTCCTGCCCCAGCGCCTGCTGTTCGCGCAGCAACGCAAAGACTTGCCCGCTGTCGCGCTGCAGCAGGGCGATGAGAAAACTCGTGGCGACCTCCCCGGGACAGAGACCGAGCATGGCGGTAACCGTGTCGCCATCCACCCGCCCGCCGCCTTGGGCGATGGCCTGATCGGTCAGACTCAGGGCATCACGCAGGCTACCGTCTGCCGCTTGCGCGAGGGCCTCCAGGGCATCATCCGCAGCCTCTACTCCCTCAGCCACAAGAATCTGGCGCAGCCGCTGCACGATCAGGGGCGCTTCAAGGCGGCGCAGATGGAACTGGATGCAACGCGACAGAATGGTCGCCGGGATCTTCTGCGGATCTGTGGTGGCCAAGAGAAACTTTACATGCTCGGGGGGCTCTTCCAGGGTCTTCAACAGGGCATTGAAGCTGTGGGTGGAAAGCATGTGAACTTCGTCGATGAGATAGACCTTGTAGCGCCCGCTGGTCGCGGCATACTGCACGTTGTCGAGCAGCTCGCGGGTCTCATCCACCCGCGTACGGCTGGCGGCGTCCACTTCCAGCAGATCGACAAAGCTTCCGGCAGCAATGCTCTTACAGGCGCTGCACTCGCCGCAAGGCTCGCTGCTGACTCCTCGCTCGCAATTCAGGCATTTGGCCAGCAGGCGCGCCAGGGTGGTCTTGCCCACTCCGCGCGTACCCGTAAACAGAAAGGCGTGATGCAAACGCCCGCTATCCAGGGCATGACGCAGGGACTTGACCACCGTTTCCTGGCCGACAAAGTCGGAAAAGGATTGTGGTCGCCAGCGTCGCGCCAAGGCTTGGTAAACGCCAGCCATCAGTCGATCAATAGGGAGGCGACGCCAACCAGCCACACCCCGGCACCTGGATCAGTGACTGCCGCTGCTCCCTTCCGGGCCTGACGGGGTTCATCACCTACCACTGCGAGGGGACCAATCTTTGTCGCCATAGAGAAAACAATGCTGCGGAATCTGGAGGAGAGACTGGAATTCGCCCATAAATTTCAATACCCAATATTTAATCAATGAGTTGCGAGGAATTCCACGAAACGCTTGCTTACCCTTGCCAGTGACAAAATCATCTCCTCTTCGATTGCGGACACTATCAGATTTCCCCGCACCCGCCAACAGCCCTCTCTCAACGCAAGCTTGGTCCATACAATCGTCACGCGTTTGCGCTATTTTGGAAACAGCTCCAGCTTCTGCTGGCTCCTGTGTAGCGCAGGGATCGCCCCCTATCCGCCCAAACAGTGCAGCCAGGCGCTCAGAGCTAGCAGGGTAATGATCAATACAGGTGGCGTCAGGAGCAGGCCCGCTTTCATGTATTGGCCCCAGCCGATATGGACGCCTTTGCGGTCCAGTACGTGCAGCCAGAGCAGCGTAGCAAGGCTACCGATGGGGGTAAATTTGGGGCCGAGGTCGCAGCCGATGACGTTGGCATAGACCATCGCCTCGTGAATCTCTGGATGACTGGTCGCGAGACCTGTCTGGTGAATGCCCAGGGCGCCAACCAACACCGCCGGCATGTTGTTCATTATCGAGGACAGGGACGCGGCGAGAAAGCCGGTGCCCAAGGTTGCCGTAATCTGATCCTGCCCAGCCAGCCACTGCAGGACCTGCGCCAGCAGCTGCGTAAGCCCGGCATTGCGCAGACCGTAGACCACCAGATACATGCCGAGCACAAAAACCACGATTTTCCATGGTGCTTCCCAGAGAATCTTGCGCACCGAGATATCTGCACCGGCCCCGCCGGGCCACCAGCGCCCCGCCACGGCCAGCAAGATCAGCGCCCCAGCCCCGGTAACCACGGACACTGGGATATTCCACTGCGCCGTGATGAAGTAAGCCAGCAATAGCAACAGCAACACGGGAAAACTGGCACGAAAAAGCAGGGGATCACGAATCGCGGAACGCGGCCCGGGCAGATGAGCCGTACCATAGCGCGCCGGGATCTGGCGTCGAAATGCCAGCGTCAGTACCAGAAGCGTGGCGAGAAAGGCAACGATGTCCACCGGTACCATCACCAATGCATAGCGATCGAAGCTGATGTTGAAGTAATTGGCGCTGACGATATTGACCAGGTTCGAGATCATCAGCGGCAGGCTAGTGGTATCCGCAACGAAACCAGTAGCAATGACAAAGGCAAAGGTCGCCGCCGGACTGAATTCGAGTTGCAGCAGGATGGCCAGCACGATGGGCGTGAGCAGCAAGGCCGCTCCATCATTGGCAAAGATCGCCGCAATGAGGGCTCCAAGAAGAACAATCAAGGGGAATAGCCGGTGCCCTCGCCCCCCTCCCCAGCGCGCCACATGCAGGGCGGCCCAATGGAAGAAACCAGCCTCGTCGAGGAGGAGGGAAATGATGATCAGGGCGACGAAGGTAAAGGTGGCATCCCAGGTGATTCCCCAAACGATGGGAATGTCCCGCCACTGAATCACGCCCGTCGCCAGCGCCAGGGCGGCACCGCCCAACGCACTCCAGCCAATGTTCAATCCCCGTGGCTGCCAGATGACCAGGATCAGCGTGAGCAGGAAGATGCTAAGCGCCAGCATGCGCCACCTCATCAGGACGAAAACAGGAAGCCAGAGTCTTGACGATACACGGATATCTGTCAATACTACAAATATCGTTGAATCGTTAAAGTGCGCATTACGTGATGATGGACAGCTCCGAAGAACTTCTACGACGTGTTTCTCAACTCGACGCACTGGCCTCAGCGCAGCGCCTGGAGATCTTCCGTCTGTTGGTAGAGCAGGAACCCGAGGGCCTGGTATCTGGCGAAATTGCCGAGCGCATCACGCAGGCGCCAAATGCCGTCTCCTTCCATCTCAAAAGTCTGCAGCACGCAGGCCTGGTGAGTGTGCAGCGCGAGGGCCGCTTCCAGCGCTATCGCGCACGCATGCCGGAAATCCGCGAGCTGATTGCCTATCTCACCGAAAATTGTTGTCGCGGTACCCAAAGTTGCAGCCGTTGATTCCTGCTTGGAGAGTCCCCGATGTCCGTCCCTGAGATCCTGTTCCTCTGTACCGGCAACTCTTGCCGCTCCATTCTTGCCGAAGCCATCCTCAACGGCCTCGCGCACGGCCGTTTGCATGCCGTTAGCGCCGGCAGTCACCCGACGGGCTACGTCCATCCACACAGCATCGCTCTGCTGCAGCGGGAAGGCTTTTCTACCGAAGGCCTCTCCAGCAAGTCCTGGGACGATCTGGTAGCTACCCCCGATATCGTCATCACCGTCTGTGCCAGCGCCGCGGGGGAAACCTGCCCCGCCTACCTAGGTCACGCCCTACGCGCCCATTGGGGAGTAGAAGATCCGGCAAAGGCGATCGGCACTGAGGCAGAAATCGAGGCTGCCTTTCGCAAGGCGTATGAGATTTTGCGGCTACGCATCGAGGCCCTGCTGGCGCTGCCGATTGCTGGACTCCTGGCCAAGGATCCGGCGATACTGCGCTCTGAGCTGGCCCACATTGGACGACTGGGAGAGCATGACTGATGGAAGCCATAGTTCCTGGCAGCCTGGAGTTTCATATCAGCATTCGTGTAGCTGATCTGGCACGCAGCACGGAGTTTTATACCCACTTGTTTGGCGTGGAGCCCAAGGATCGGAAGGAGCGCTTCAGCACCTTCCTAGTGCCGCACCTGCATCTGAATTTTGTCATCCTGGTCAACGACCGGGGTGACGCCCTCGATACCTATAGCCTTTATCACCTAGGTTTAGGGGTGTCAGATCGAGCCGCTGTGATCAAGAGCTATCATCGCGCCATGGCCGCTCGTGCGGAAATTGTCAAGCCACCGCGCAGCACCTGGCGCGGCACTCCTTTGCACGAACTTTGGTTGCGCGATCCAACGGGGTATTTGATAGAGATCTATGCGCGCATGAACGCGGAGGAGCTGGCCGAGATGCCTGTCGACCAGGAGCCCACCTATCTGGTGCCCGGAACTGGACCAGACGGAGGCTGACGGGATCAATTCTGATCTGTCGTTCCCATAATCTACCAGTTTTTGTGCAGACAGCCGTCTGCAAAACTGCTTGGTCGCATATCTAAGATGTTTGTATACTTTCATCGGTTGCTTTAATGACTTGGCTCTCCGTCTTGCTCCTTGATTGGCACTTGGGATCTACCCATGGCCGTTCGGCCGTACGCCCCACTGCGTTGGAGAAAGGAATATCTTCATGATTCGCAACAAGAAGCGCCTGATTCTTCTGATCGTTCTTCTGCTCGTGGCGGCAGCGGTTGCCTTCTTTCTTCTCCACCGCAGCCCAGCCCCTACCGACCGCGTCACCCTGTATGGAAATGTGGACATTCGCCAGGTACGGGTGGCCTTTGATGACAGTGGTCGCATTCAGCGCCTTCTGGTACAGGAAGGCGATCGAGTGAAGCACGGTCAACTGCTGGCAGAACTCGATCCCACGCGCTATCAGGATGTTGTGGATCGGGATACAGCTTTGCTGAGCGCGCAAAAACAGGTACTAGCTAGGCTTTTGGCCGGCTCTCGACCGGAAGAGATTGCCGAGGCTCGGGCACGGGTGGCGGCTGCGCAAGCGACACTACAGAATGCAGAATTGATCTGGCAGAGGCAAAGTACTCTGGCCAAGGAACAATACGTCTCCCAACAAAGTTCCGACAATGCCGCCGCAGCGCTGAAGTCAGCAAGGGCCAATCTGGAACAAAGCCAACAGGCCCTAGCCCTGGCCATCAAGGGACCACGCGCGGAGGATATCGCTGCCGCCCGCGCCCAGTTGCAGGCAGACCAGGCCGCCTTGGCGCTGGCAAAGCGGCAACTGCATGACACCAAGCTCTATGCGCCGGCCGATGGTGTGATTCAGGACCGCATTTTGGAAGAGGGCGACATGGTGGCTCCTGGTAACCCGGCATTTTCCCTGGCTTTGGACAATCCAGTCTGGGTACGTGCCTATCTCCCCGAACAGTCTCTGGGACAGGTACGCCTTGGGATGAAAGCCTGGATCGAAAGTGACTCCTTTCCAGGCAAGCGTTTCCCAGGTTGGGTAGGATTCATCTCCCCGACGGCAGAATTTACCCCCAAAACCGTGGAAACCACGGAGTTGCGCACCGAACTGGTCTATCGCGTACGGGTCTATGCCTGCAATCCCGAGCATCGCCTGCGTCTGGGTATGCCGGTGACTGTTCAGATTGCCCTGAGCAACAATCCGCCGCAAACGCTCTCTGCGCATCCTTGCGGGGAGTAGAGCGTGGCCGCGGCCGATGCCCCCCTGCTTTTTCGTGCGGTTAGCAAGAGCTTTGCCCGCGGTTCACAGCGTGTGCAAGCCCTCGACCAAATCGACCTTAGCCTGCTTCCCGGCACCATCACCGCTTTGGTAGGGCCAGACGGAGCCGGCAAGACGACCTTGCTGCGTCTGGCGGCAGGCTTGCTGCGGCCGGATGCTGGGAGCGTGATGGTCCTGGGTGCGGATCTCGGCAGCCAGGGCCATAGCGTGCAGCAGGAAATCGGCTACATGCCGCAGCGCTTCGGGCTGTATGAAGATCTCACCGTGCAGGAAAACTTGGACCTCTATGCCAACCTGCAGGAAATTCGTCCGGAGGATGCCAGCACCCGCCAACGGGAGCTGCTCAAACTGACCGCCCTCGGCCCCTTCCAGACACGCCGTGCAGGTGCCCTTTCCGGTGGCATGAAGCAGAAGCTTGGTCTCGCCTGCGCACTCCTGCGCGCACCACGTCTGCTGTTATTGGATGAGCCCACCGTCGGCGTCGATCCCATCGCGCGCCGCGAACTCTGGCAGATCGTCCAAGGCTTGCGTGACAAGGGGGTAACGATTCTCCTGAGTACGGCCTATTTCGATGAAGCGGAGCGTTGTGACGAGATCATTCTGCTGCATCAGGGCAAACTCCTCAAAAAGGACACCCCCAAGGCCCTCAGCGCGCCCTTGCAGGGACGCTGCTTTCTGGTAACTGACGAATTTCGCAGCAAACGGCAACTACGCGAGGCGTTGCAAGCCCGGCCCGCGGTGCAGGATGCCCGCATTCTCGCCGAGGGCGTACGGGTACTCTGTCGGAGCGGCGCGGCGGCAGCAGCAGAAGGCGAGCGATGGCAAGCTGTCGAACCGGCCTTTGCCGACGCATTTGTGGATTTACTGAGCGACCCACAAGACAACCAAGCCTACCATGCCGAATCCCCCACTCAGACGCCCGCCGGCAGTAGGACAGCAAGCCAGGCAGAAACCCTGGAAACCGTAGTCGATGTGCACGATCTCGGGAAATTCTTCGGCTCCTTTGAGGCCGTCAAAGGTACTAGCTTCCAGGTGCAAAAAGGACAGATTTTTGGCCTGCTGGGGGCCAATGGCGCCGGCAAGACGACGACCTTCCGCATGCTCTGCGGCCTGTTACCGGCATCCTCGGGCAGCTTGCGCGTTGCCGGCGTGGATATGCGTCGCGCGAGCAGTCAGGCGCGGGCACGCATTGGCTACGTGTCGCAGAAATTCTCTCTGTATGGCAACCTGAGTTGTGCCCAGAATCTGGCCTTTTTCTCGGCGGCCTATGGCTTGCGCAGTAGCCGACGCCGCCAGCGAATCGAGTGGGCGCAACAGGAATTTCAGTTGCACGACTATGCCAACGTCAACGTCGACGATCTGCCCTTGGGCATCAAGCAACGTCTGGCCCTGGCCTGTGCCCTGCTGCACAACCCCCCTATCCTTTTCCTCGATGAGCCCACCTCCGGCGTCGATCCCCTGGCTCGCCGGGAGTTCTGGCAGCGCATCACTGGCCTGGCGGAAGCAGGGGTCACCGTACTAATCACCACCCACTTCATGGAAGAAGCCGAATACTGTGACCGCCTGATTCTGATGTCCCTGGGAGCAGTCCTCGCCCAAGGCAGCCCGGAGGAGATTCGCAGCCAGGCGCGGGACGCTGAGCACCCCAGTCCCAGCATGGAGGACGCCTTCATCCGACTGATCGAGGCGCACGAGAGCCAGATCCGGAGGGCTTCATGAATCTCCAACGCTTACGGGCACTGATCCACAAGGAGTTTCTCCAGATCCTGCGCGATCCGTCGGCCATCGCTATCGCCTTTCTCATGCCCATGTTTTTGCTGTTTTTGATTGGCTATGGGGTGTCGCTGGACGCCCGGCATGTGCCGGTGGCCGTGGTCGTCGATCATCCAACCCCGCAGACCAGCGCCTTCGTCGGCGGTCTACAGGAGTCGCCGTATTTTCACCCGCAATTATATGACAGTATACAGCGTGCCCAACATGCTCTTCTCGACCGCCAGGTCAGCGCCATCCTCTGGCTGCGGGGGGACTTCAGCCGCGAGGTTCTGCAGGGAGAAACCGCCAATATTGGCGTCCTGGTCAATGGCGTCGATGCCAATGATGCGCGTATCGTAGAAGGCTATCTGCAGGGGGTCTGGCAGAATTGGCTGCAACAGACAGCCGTAGATGCCGGAAAGCCCTTGCTGGTCCCCGTTCGGGTGGAAAGCCGGATCTGGTTCAATCCCGCCCTGCGTAGCCGCGACTATCTGGTACCCGGCCTGATCGCTGTCATCATGACCCTCACCGGGGCACTGCTAACCGCCCTGGTGGTGGCCCGGGAATGGGAGCGCGGTAGCATGGAGGCACTGATGGCAAGCCCGGTGACCATGGCGGAGATCCTTCTGGGTAAGCTGATTCCGTATTTCCTCATCGGCATGGGCGGCATGCTGCTCTCGGTGGCGCTCGCCGTCTGGCTGTTCGCCGTACCGTTGGTCGGGAGCTTCTGGGTGCTGTTGGTCTGCTCGTCGCTATTTCTGCTGGCAGCGCTGGGTATGGGCCTGCTGATCTCGAGCGTTGCCCGCAACCAATTCGTGGCTGGACAAATCGCCATCATCGTCACCTTTTTGCCTGCTTTCATTCTTTCGGGCTTTATCTTCGATATCCAGTCGATGCCCACGCCCATCCAGTTCATAACGCACATCGTTGCCGCCCGCTATTTTGTGAGCATCCTGCAGACGGTCTTTCTGGCCGGTGACGTCTGGCCCATCATCCTCTGGAACAGCCTGGCCTTACTGCTGATGGCGATTTTTTTTCTGGGTATCACACTGCTGCGCTCGCGCAAGAGACTGGACTGATGCTGGCACGAATCTGGGCGCTCGTTATCAAGGAGTTCCTTGCCATCCTGCGCGATAAAAAGAGCCGGCTGGTGCTCATCGGCCCGCCCCTCATCCAGCTGCTGGTTTTTGGTTATGCGGCGACTTTCGATCTGAACCACATCCCCTATGCCGTCTACAATCAGGACGCGGGTTTTGCATCACGGGAATTGCTCGGCGATTTTCAGGGCTCCCGTGCCTTTCGCCAAGTCGCCGTGCTCCATAGCGCTGGGCAGATCGCCCCTTTGATCGAGCAGGGGAAGGCCCTGCTGGTGCTGCAGATCGGTCCCAACTTTACCGCCGACCTGTTACGCCACCAGCAAGCCCCGCTGCAGGTGATCATCGATGGGCGCAATTCCAATACCGCCACCCTGGCGTTAAATTATGTCAATAGTGTGCTGCTATCCTTCGACAATCGTTGGGCGGCAACGCAGCAATGGGGTCGCTCACCGGCGCAACTGGTGGTGCGTGCCTGGTTCAACCCCAACCTCTTGTCCCGATGGTTCATCGTCCCCGGCATCGTCGCCCTCCTGACCCTGGTGGTAACGCTCCTGGTAGCCGGACTTTCGGTTGCGCGGGAACGAGAACAGGGGACTTTTGATCAATTGCTGGTCACCCCGCTGACGCCGGGAGAGATCCTCCTGGGCAAGGCTCTACCCGGCATCATCATCGGCGCTTTGGAGGCTGTCTTCATCAGTCTGGCAGTGGTGTTTTGGTTCCACGTTCCGTTGCTCGGCAGCATCCCCGCCCTGGCACTGGGTCTCCTGCTGTTCCTGCTGGCCGCCGTGGGTATCGGACTGATGATTTCGTCGTTGTCCCTGACGCAACAGCAGGGCCTGCTCGGCGTATTTCTGTTTCTGGTACCCGCCGTCATTCTTTCCGGTTTTGCCACCCCCATCGCCAATATGCCGGCATTGGTGCAGGACCTGACCTATCTCAATCCCATGCGCTATTTTCTGGTGATCGTGCGCGGGGTCTTTCTCCAGGGGGACAATATCTCCCTGCTCTGGAACCAGTATTGGCCCCTGGCACTGATCGCTCTGGCCTCTATGACGGCCGCGAGCTGGCTCTTTCGCCATCGCATGCACTGACTTTGTTTGTACCGAGGGAACGATTCCCCTTCGCCACAGTCCCAAGTACAGAATCCTTCCGGGAGGGCGCAATGCAAGTACGCATCGTCAGTACAAAAAATCTGACCTGGTGGCAAAAGCTTGGTATCACTGCCGGCGTTGCCGTCCTACTCATTGTCGCCCTCTTCTTCTTTGCCGTTTTCGCCGCGCTCTTCGCGCTGGCGCTACTCGTTGGCAGCCTCTGGCTGACTTGGCGGCGCTGGCGCTTGCGTAATCGGCGAGATCTGCATGAAGATGGCAGCATCCGCGCCGAGTATCGCGAAATCCGACAGCGTCCAGAGTACTTGCCCAGAGAACGGGATAGCGACGAATAACCCTATTCCGGAAACCGGGCGACCACTGCACGCTAGCTGCACCGTATTGGTGCATATATTGCCCAGAGGCGCACAGTTTTCGCGCAGACAACATCGCAAACTGTCCAACGGCGCACAGAGCCAGTTGCCTCCGCGCTTCGCAAAGACAACAATGCCCAATAATGGGGTCCACTTGCGGTGCAAGTTATCTGGCACAAGATATGCTGAGCCACTAACGAAGCGGAGAGATGAGGAAACGTTGCTTCCATCCCGACGTCTAAGGAATAGTCTGGTTGCCGTAAGCCCACGGGCAAGGAGAGTGGCATATGAGTCTGTTCGACAAGTATCAAGAGCGTTTCTTGCGTCAGCAGGAGAGTATCCTCTCTCTGGATGAGTACCTTGCCCTCTGCGCCAAAGAGCCATTGACCTATGCCAACGCGGCCGAGCGGATGCTGGCGGCGATTGGCGAACCCAGGGTACTGGATACCCAGGCGGACCCCCGCCTGGCCCGGATCTTCCTTAATCGTAAGCTCCTCACCTATCCCGCCTTCGAAGATTTCTACGGTATCGAAGACGCCATCGAGAATCTGGTGGCCTATTTTCGCCACGCTGCCCAAGGTCTGGAAGAACGCAAGCAGATCCTCTATCTGCTGGGTCCTGTCGGTGCCGCCAAATCATCCCTAGCGGAACGCCTGAAAAGCCTCATGGAAAAGCATCCAATCTACTGCCTTGCCGCTGATGGCAAAGTCTCGCCGCTCTTCGAGTCCCCGCTTGGCCTCTTCGATCCCCAAGAAGATGGAGAGATTCTGGAGGACCGTTTCAGTATCCCCAGACGCGCCCTGCAAGGGGTGATGTCCCCATGGGCGGCCAAACGCCTGCGCGAATTTGGCGGTGACATTCGCAAGTTTACCGTCCACCGCTTGATGCCTTCACAGCTACACCAGATTGGCATCACCAAGGTCGAACCCGGGGATGAGAATAATCAGGATATCGCCAGCTTGGTCGGCAAGGTGGATATCCGCAAGCTTGAGGACTTCTCGCAGGACGATCCTGATGCCTACGCCTACTCCGGCGGCCTCAATGTCGCCAACCAGGGGGTTCTAGAATTTGTCGAGATGTTCAAGGCGCCGATCAAAATGTTACATCCCCTGCTGACCGCCACGCAGGAAGGCACCTACAATGGTACCGAGGGTTTCGGTGCCATGCCCTTCCAAGGCATTGTCCTTGCCCACAGCAACGAATCCGAGTGGTCGGCTTTTCGCAATAATCGCCGCAATGAGGCCTTTCTCGACCGGGTATACATCGTCAAGGTACCATACTGCCTAAGGGTTACTGAAGAAACCCGAATTTACCGTAAGCTACTGGAAAACAGTGCCTTGGGCAGCGCGCCCTGCGCCCCTGATACCCTGGACATGCTCGCGCGCTTTTCTGTGTTGAGCCGATTGAAGGAACCCGGCAACAGCAGCTTGTGGTCCAAAATGGAGATCTATGACGGCAAAAGCCTGAAAGACAAGGACCCCAAGGCCAAAAGTCTGCAGGAATATCGCGATGCGGCGGGCGTGGACGAAGGCATGGATGGGATTTCCACCCGCTTTGCCTATAAAATCCTGTCCCGCACTTTCAACTACGATGCGGATGAAGTCGCCGCCAACCCCGTGCACCTGCTCCACATTCTGGAAACCCAGATTCGTCTGGAGCAGTTTCCCGAGGACATCGAAGGTCGCTATATCGGATTTTTAAAGACCGAACTGGCGCCCCGCTATGCGGAATTTCTGGGTCTCGAAATCCAAAAGGCGTACCTGGAAAGTTATGGTGAGTATGGGCAGAATCTTTTCGACCGATATATCCAGTATGCCGACTTCTGGTTGCAAGACACGGAATACCGCGATCCCGACACCGGTCAGTTGATGGATCGATCCTTGCTCAATGAGGAGCTAGAAAAAATCGAAAAGCCGGCAGGGATTGTCAATCCCAAAGACTTTCGCAATGAGGTGGTGAATTTTGTTCTGCGCGCCAAAGCGGCCAATGATGGCGTCGGACCGGCGTGGACCAGCTATGAGAAACTGCGCTCGGTGATCGAGAAAAAGATGTTTGCCAATACGGAAGATCTTCTGCCGGTGATTTCCTTCGGCAAAAAAAGCTCGTCCGAGGAAGAGCGCAAGCATCAGGATTTCGTCAGCCGGATGACCGCCAAAGGTTATACCGAAAAGCAGGTGCGCCTCCTGGTCGACTGGTACATGCGGTACCGCAAACATCACTGAGCCCATGATCGGGCTCGGGGGGATTCTGCATGAGCAGCATCATTGATCGTCGTCTCTCCGGATCACGTTCCAATGCCAATCGCGAACGACTGCAACGGCGAGTGCGCGGGCGCCTGCAAGAAGCGGTCGAGAAAATGGGCCGATCCGGTGCCATCGAGTCTCTCAGTAAAGGCGACAAGGCAGTCGTCATTCCCGCCAACGACCTGCACGAGCCCAGCTTTCGCCATGATTCCGCCAAGGGTAGTTGGGATCGCGTGTTGCCCGGCAACAAGAGCTTCCACCGGGGCGACGAGATTCCCAAAGGAGGGGGCGGCGGTCAAGCGGGTCGCGAAGGGGCGCCCGACGGTGAGGGCGAGGATGCCCTCGGTGTCTTGCTGTCGCCAGACGAATTTCTGGATCTACTCTTCGACGGTCTCTCCCTGCCCAACCTGCGCCAAGGTACTGGCGGCGAGATCGAGGCGGAGCAGTGGCGACGCAGCGGCTTTGTGCGCGACGGCAGCCCCGCGCGCATGCATGTTGCGCGCACCATGCGTGCTGCCCGCGCACGACGGCTGGCCCTCCGCGCTAGCAAACGGCGCGCCCTGGAGGCTTTACAGGAAGAACGGGAACAATTGCTGGCAGACATTGCCGCACGAAAGCAACAGCAGGATGACGTAAGCATCGAAGAGGAACACCTACGCGACATAGATGCGCAAATCGCCGTATTGCAGCGCAAAATACGGGCAGTGCCTTTCATCGACGACTCCGATTTGCGCTTTGCCCATATCGACCGCCACACCCAACCGCGCAGCCAGGCCACCATGATCTGTATCATGGACGTTTCCGGGAGCATGGGGGAAACCGAAAAGGATTTATCCAAGCGCTTCTTTCTGCTTCTGTACTTGTTTTTGCAACGACAATATCAGAACGTCCAGATTGTTTTTATCAAACACCACAGTGTCGCCCAGGAATGCACGGAAAAGGAATTCTTTGCTGCCCGCGAGGGTGGCGGCACTCTGGTGTCGCCGGCCTTGGCCCTTGCCGAAGAGATCATCACCGCGAGGTTTCCCGCCGACGAGTGGAATGTCTATCTGGCACAGGCATCCGATGGCGATAATTATTTTGCCGACAACGCGGTAGTGGAAGAAGTCGCCAGCCGTCTCTTGCAGCGGCTTCGGGCATTTTATTATCTGGAAGTCAACCGGGATGACGAGAGTCATTTGCTGCAGGCCTATCAGGAGCTCGCGGAATTCTTTCCGCAGATGGTCTGCACCCGCGCGCGGCAGCGGGAAGATGTTTACCCCCTGTTCCGCGAACTTTTTTCCAAACCGCAGGTACTCGAACATGGTTAATCGTCTCCTGTTCAGCGACAATGACTGGTCCTTTTCCCGTCTCGATGCCGTGGATCACGCCTGCGCACAGATCGCGCAGGAGGAACTGGGCCTGGATACCTATCCCAACCAGCTCGAATTGATTAGTGCCGAGCAGATGCTTGATGCCTATGCCTCCATTGGCCTGCCGGTGTACTACGCCCATTGGTCATTTGGGAAACAGCATGCGATCGAATCGGGGCAATACAAGCGGGGGGAAATGGGCCTCGCCTATGAGCTGGTCATCAACAGCAACCCCTGCATCAGTTATCTCATGGAAGAAAACACCATGACGATGCAGGCCCTGGTCATTGCGCACGCCGCCTATGGGCACAATGCCTTTTTCAAAAACAATGTATTTTTTCAGCAATGGACCGATGCCGAAGGGATTCTCGATTATCTCAGTTTTGCCCAGTCGTATATTGCTGCCTGTGAGGAACGCTACGGTATACCAGAAGTCAGCGCGGTACTGGACGCGGCCCATGCCATCGCCAGAAATGGTATCGATCGCGCACGCCGGCCGCGCAAACTCTCCGCGCGCGAGGAAGAAATGCGCCGGCAGGAACGGGAACGTTACCTGGAACAGCAGCTCTCCGAGATCTGGCGCACACTGCCCCCGACCAGCAGCGCCGAGCGACCCGAGCAGGAATCGCGATTTCCGGCGGAACCTACCGAAAACCTGTTATATTTCATCGAAAAAAATGCGCCACAGATGCCCAGTTGGCAGCGTGAAATCTTGCGGATCGTACGTAAGATCAATCAGTATCTCTACCCGCAAGGGCAAACCAAGATCATGAATGAAGGCTTTGCCTGCTTTGTGCATTATTACATCATGCACCGCCTGCACGAGACCAGACAAATTACCGACGGCAGCCTGTTGGAGTTTTACGCCAGTCATACGGCAGTGGTTTTTCAGCCTGACTACGACGATCCCCGCTATAGCGGGATCAATCCCTATGCCTTGGGCTTTGCCATTTTTCGCGATATCCAAAGAATCTGTGTCGCCCCCACGGAAGAAGATTGGCGCTTTTTTGCCTTTGCCGGCGATCCAGACTGGAAAAAACAGATCCTCTTCGCCATGCGCGAATTTCGCGATGACAGCTTTATCCTGCAATACCTCTCGCCCAAGGTCATTCGCGACCTGCATCTCTTTGCCTTGCATAATGATCCGGAAAACGAGTCCTACCGGGTTACCGCTATTCATGACGATGCGGGCTACCGGGAAATTCGGGAAAGCCTCGCCCAGCAAATAGCGGAAAGCAGTCGCCCGCCCAACATTGTGATCGACAAGGTCGATCGCTGGGGAGATCGACGTCTCGAGCTGCGTCAGCTGGACGTAACGCCCCTCTCCGAAAAGGATGCGCAGTCTACCCTCGGGCTTATTCAACGACTCTGGGGCTACGACGTCTTGCTCACTGGTAACAACTCTGAATTCAGCCTTGCGGCGCGTAGGGACTGAGCACAAGCTCAATTCTTTGCTATTCTTCGCCACTCTGTGACGCAGTGGTGAGGCAGCATGAAAAGAAAAGCGGCAGGGCTGGGATTTTGGGGAGTTCTATATCTATCGATACCGTGCATTGCAGTATTGGCAGTGCCCCTCTATAACCGCGCCACCCCAGTTCTGTTTGGGATCCCGTTTTTTTACTGGTGGCAGATCCTGTGGGTGCCCCTCTCCGGTTTCTTCCTCTACCTCGCCTGGCGGCGTGTGGAACGGCGGGGTTGATTCTATGCACATCACCGCGACCATCGTTTTTGTCGCCCTCTTCGTGCTGATTGCAGTGCTGGGATTCCTTTCCGCCCGCTGGCAACGTGGTGATCTCGGGCACCTGCACGAATGGGGACTGGGCGGGCGCCGCTTTGGTAACTGGATCACCTGGTTCCTCATCGGTGGCGACCTCTATACCGCCTACACCTTCGTTGCTGTACCAGCCCTGGTATTCGGCGCCGGGGCCCTGGGTTTCTTTGCCCTCCCCTACACTGTACTGGTCTACCCGCTCGTGTTTTCTGTTTTGCCCCGGCTTTGGGTCATTGCCAAACATCACAATTTCATCACCGCCGCGGACTTCATCGCCGCCCGTTATGATAGTCCAGCACTGGCCTTGGTGATTGCCCTGACTGGCATCGTCGCCACCATGCCGTACATCGCCCTGCAATTGGTGGGTGTGGAAGTCGTGATTGGTGGCCTCGGTTTTCCCAGCCACGGCGTTGTCGGGGAGCTGCCCCTGATCATCGCTTTTGTGGTCCTCGCGGCTTTCACCTACACCAGTGGTTTGCGCGCGCCGGCCTCCATCGCCGTGGTCAAGGATCTGCTGGTCTACATCACCGTGCTCGCTCTGATCATTGTCGTGCCGTGGAAGCTGGGCGGCTTTGGCAAGATCTTTGCGGCGGTCCCCGCCGAGCATCTCTATCTGCCGCCCATCCACTCCGGGAATTTTGGCACGCAGTCCTTTTATCTGACCTTGGCTCTGGGGTCTGCCCTCGCGCTGATGCTCTACCCGCATGCCACCACGGCCGTGCTCTCTGCCAAAGGCCCCAAAACCTTGCGCCGCAACTGGATCTTTCTGCCGGCCTATTCGTTTGTGCTGGGTCTGATCGCTTTGCTCGGCTACATGGCCTATGCAGCAAATTTACCCGACAATCCGGCGCTCGCGCCCTACTTTCATCAATATGGGCCACAGTTCGCCATGCCCGGTCTGCTGTTACGCTATTTCCCAGATTATTTTGTCGGGATCGGCTTTGCCGCGGTAGCCATTGGCGCCCTGGTTCCGGCAGCCATCATGTCCATTGCCGCTGCCAATCTGTTTACCCGCAATATCTATCGCGCCTACCTCCGTCCCGACTGCGATGCAAGGCGCGAGGCGCAAATGGCGAAGCTGGCATCGCTGGTAGTGAAATTTGGGGCCCTGCTCTTCATTCTGCTACTGCCCACCCATTTTGCCATCCAGCTACAGCTCCTCGGCGGCATTCTGATTTTACAAACCCTGCCGGCCATCGTCAGCGGTATCTACACGCGCTGGTTTGATCCCCGCGCCCTACTCATCGCCTGGGCCATTGCTTTAGGCTGGGCCATCTGGGCAGCATCCTTGACGGGTTTCCAGCAATCTGGTTATGCGCTTCATTTCTTTGGCTGGATCATCCCCGGCTACATCGGTTTGTATGCCCTGTTCCTCAACTTTTTATTTGCCATCATCATCACTTTACTGCTGCGCGCCACTGGGCGCCATTCATCAGCAGATCTTACCGATGCGGCGGCATATCAAGAATGAAATCGCCAGCGCTTGACAACGCGCAGTCGGCCCCGAACAATCTCTATCAATATTGTAGATCTTACCCATAGAAGGACTCCATGGACTCCCCAATCCGTCTCCCTGCTCCGCCCCCATCCGCTATTGCGGAGGCTAGCAAATGACGGCGCTGCGGATCGATGGCAAAGCGGTTGCAGGACGACTGCGTGAGCAACTGCGTGGGGGTGTGCAGACGTTTCAGAGCCAGTACGGCAGGGCTCCGGGACTCGCAGTCATCCTGGTGGGCGAGGATCCAGCCTCGCAGATTTACGTACAGCACAAGAAAAACGCCTGCGCGCAGGTGGGCATCCAGTCGTTCTCCCATACCTTGGCGGCCACCAGCAGCCCGGCGGAGTTGCTGCAGGAAATCGCCCGCTGCAATGCCGATGAGCAGATCGACGGCATCCTGGTACAGCTACCGCTCCCCAATCAATTCGATGCGGAAAGCATGATCGAAGCTATCGCCGTAGACAAAGACGTGGATGGCTTTCATCCCTACAATGTCGGGCGTCTGGCCCTACGCGTGCCTACCCTGCGCTCGTGTACACCGGCCGGGATCATGACCTTGCTGCAGGAATATGAAATCCCGATCAAAGGGAAGGAGGCGGTGATCGTTGGTGCCTCCAACATTGTTGGTCGGCCCATGGCACTCGAACTGCTGCTCGCCGGCGCGACCGTGACGGTTTGTCATCGCTTCACTCAAGATTTGCAGGCGCATGTGGCACGCGCCGACATTTTGGTCGCCGCTGCGGGCAAACCCGGCCTGGTGCGCGGCACGTGGATCAAACCGGGTGCCGCAGTGATCGATGTCGGCATCAATCGCCTGGAGGATGGCAGTATCGCTGGCGATGTGGAGTTTGCTCCGGCGGCGGAACGTGCCGCATGGATTACCCCGGTTCCCGGCGGTGTCGGTCCTATGACGGTGGCCACACTACTCCAGAATACCTTACGCGCCGCACTGCTACGTATGGAGGATCGCCAGCTTGTCTGACCTTGCTACTCCTCCAGCGCTCAACGACCCCAGCCTGTATTTCAATCGCGATCTCAGCATCCTCGAATTCAATCGGAGGGTGCTGGCCCTGGCCGACGACGAGCGCGTCCCTCTCCTGGAGCGTTTGCGCTTCCTGACCATCGTTTCCAGCAACCTGGATGAATTCTTCGAGGTACGCTTCGCCGGCGTCATGCAGCGACGCAAATATGGGGCCGGTCCTCTCGGTCTCGATGGTCTCGGCCCGGATGAAGAAATGCGGGCGGTATCACGGGTTGCGCACGAGATCATCGCCGCCCAATACTCTTGTCTCAATGACCGCCTGATCCCTGCCCTGGCCGCAGAGCGTATCCATTTACTGCGGCGGCGAGAGTGGAAGGCAGCGCAAAGGCGTTGGGTGGCGGAGTATTTTCGCAATGAAGTCTTGCCCTTGCTGACCCCCCTCAGCCTCGATCCCGCCCACCCCTTTCCCAAGGTGCAGAACAAGGGCCTGAATTTTGCGATTGTCCTGGAAGGAGATGATGCGTACGGGCGGCACAGCCCCATCGCCATCGTCCAGGCGCCACGCATCCTCCCCCGTATCATCCAGATACCCAGAGAGATCGCCGGCCCGACAGATTTCGTATTCCTCTCTTCGGTAATTCACGAAAATATCGCTCAGCTATTTCCCGGCCTGGAGGTAAAGGGGTTTTATCAGTTCCGGGTGACCCGCAACAGTGAACTCTTTGTTGACGAGGAAGAAGTCGACAATCTGCTCGATGCGATTGTCGATGAACTCACCACCCGTCCGTTTGGCGAGGCAGTACGCCTGGAGGTGGCGAATAATTGCCCGGCAAACGTCTACGAATATCTGTTGCGCCATTTCGATCTGCCAGCGGAAAACCTCTATACCTTGAGTGGACCGGTCAATCTGTCGCGGATGGCGGCAATCATCGACATGGTCCCGCGTCCGGACCTGCTTTACTCTCCCTTCGTACCAGGCCTACCCGATCGCTGCCTGCGCAGTGAGGAGATCTTTGCCCAACTGCGGCGGGGTCCGTTGCTCCTGCATCATCCTTATCAAAGCTTTACCCCGGTCGTCGATTTCGTGCGCCAGGCTGCCGCCGATCCGCAGGTCCTGGGGATTAAACAGACCCTGTATCGCACCACCAGCGATTCCGCCATCGTCCAGGCACTGATGGATGCGGCAGTAGCTGGCAAGCAGGTAACGGCAGTCATCGAACTCAAGGCGCGCTTTGATGAAGCTAACAACATCCGCCTGGCTGAAGAACTGGAAAGTGTTGGCGTGCAGGTGGTATACGGCGTCGTCAAGCACAAGGTACACGCCAAGATGATCCTCGTCCTGCGCCGCGAGGAGGATGGGATCCGCCTCTATGGGCATCTCGGTACCGGCAACTATCATCCACGCAACGCGCGCATTTATACCGACTTCAGTCTGCTCACCGCTGATCCCGGCATCACCGCCGACATGAACGCCCTGTTCATGCACATCACTGGCATTGGCCAGGTGCCCCGCCTCAAGCACCTGCTGCAGAGCCCCTTCAATCTGTTCAGCGCAATGCGCGAGCGTATCGCCGCCGAGACTGCCCTTGGACCGCGCGGGCGCATCATCATCCGCGTCAATGCCCTCATCGACCCCGATCTGATCCGCGATCTCTATCAGGCCTCCCAGGCCGGGGTACAGGTCAGCCTCATCGTTCGCGGCGCCTGCGCCTTACGCCCTGATATCCCCGACGTTTCGGAAAACATCCGGGTGGTTTCCATTGTCGGGCGTTTCCTCGAACACAGTCGCGTCTTTTTCTTCGGTGGAAATGGCAACCCAGAGGTCTGGATTTCCAGTGCCGACTGGATGGGACGTAACCTCTTCCGGCGTTTGGAAGTCGCCGTTCCCATTCGCGATCCCGATCTGAAAAAGCGCATCCGCCGCGAGGCACTGGACTATTACCTGCAAGACCACTGCAATGCCTGGGAGATGCAGGCAGACGGCAGCTACCGCTCGCTGCGCCAGATGGATGGCGCTTGTTTCAGTGCCCAGCAAAGCCTGCTTGACCAATATGCGCGGGGCAGCAGCGGTGACTAAGTCGCAATGTCGCGTGCTGGTACTGAACAGTAAGGGAGGATCGGGAAAGACCACAATCTCGACCAATCTTGCCAGCCTCCTCGCCCTACGGGGATCGGTTCTGCTGGCCGACCTGGATCCCCAGGGCTCGAGTCTGAGCTGGGGAAAGCGAAGACCTGAACATTTGCCGCATGTTGACCTAATCGATGACCCCGAGCGCGACTTTCGTGGGTATCCGCCGAGCGATTATGTAGTTTTTGACGCACCTGCCGGGCTCAAGCGCGGGCGTCTGGAAGACATGCTTGGCGAAGTCGAGGTCTTGTTGGTGCCCATCGCCCCCTCGCCCTTCGATATGGATGCCAGCCAGCAATATCTCCAACGCCTGGAAGAAATCAAGCGGTTTCGCAAGGGCAAGGTACGGCTTGGGGTTATTGCCAACCGCGTCAAACTGCGCAGCCAGGCGGAACGGATCCTGACGGAGTTCCTGCAAGAATTGGAACTGCCTCTGGTGGGCACTCTGCACGATAGCCAGATTTATGTTCGTGCCGCCATGCAGGGACTGGGACTCGCGGATCTGCGGGCGGCCGAGGCACGTAAGGAGCTACCCCAATGGGCAAGGATATTGCGCTTTGTGGAAACTGGGGAGCGCTATGGAGCGTGAGGTCAAGCTCGAGGTATTGCACCCGGAGCTGTGGGAGGAAATCCTGCGTCATCCCCTAGTAGACAGTGGCAGCATAGCCGCTAAAGAGATGCACGCCGTCTACTATGACAGTGCGGATGGCGCCCTACGCGTGGCAGGAATCGCGTATCGGGTGCGTAAAGAAGGCCGAGATTGGGTTGCCACCATCAAACTTGCAGGGAGCGCCGAGGGAGGGCTGCACCAGCGTCCCGAGTGGAATCTGTCGGTGCGCAGCAAGAAGCCGGATCTGGGCGTCTTTGCGACTGACGAGACCCTGCGCACGCTGCTCGCGCCACACCTGAATCTGGCGCTCGCTCCGATCATCGAAACCGTTTTTCAGCGCCGGGAGCACGAAATCTGCTATCAGGATGCCCGAATCTTACTCGCTGCAGATTGGGGAGAGATTCGCGCTGCCGGCCAGACACGAGCGATTCACGAGATCGAACTGGAACTGGAGGAGGGAGAGCTTGCCGATCTCCTGCAACTGGCCAGCGCCCTTTGCGCCAGTTTGCCCCTGTGCCCGGATGATGCCAGTAAGCTGGCACGCGCCAGTGCGCTGGTCGGAAAAGAGATCCCCGTAGCGAAACCCAATCCACCTACCATTCGCGGGCGGGACAATGCGGGGGACGCTATTGGCCGCCTCCTCATCCACTCCGCGCAGACCATTCTCGGTGGCTTGGCATGGCTGCAGCTCGACGAGCACGACGCCCTGCACCAGTTGCGCAAAGAGGTTCGCGCGCTGCGTGCATTGTTGCGCTTCAGCAAGGGCACAGATCCCGAAGATCACCTGCGTGGCGTACGCAACGGTCTGGCGGTGTGGTTTCACGAACAGAGCCTGCAACGGGATCTGGACGCTCTCGCCGAGCATTGGCAAAGCATCGCCCCGCGTTTTTCTCTGCCCGCGACACCGTTGCAAGAGGTTCTACGCGATGCACGCAAAACGACGCGTGATCCCCGTGTCGATTCTCGGGCGCGGCTTGCCGCGGAACTCCTCGCCTTGTGGTCACAGCTACTGCGTAACTCACTGCAGAGCCAGCAGACTTTGCGCAACTACGTGGAGGAGCGCCTGCGGCGGATGGATGAGCATTTGGTTTTTGTGGAGCCGAAGCAAATTGCACAATTCCATCGGCTGCGCATTGCGCTCAAAAATCTGCGTGATGTCCTGCGTCATGTTTCCGAACTCTGGCCAAGCAAAGATGGCAAGGCGTTCAGCAAACAGTTACATGCCTTATTGGATGCAGCCGGAATCATCCGTGATGCACAAGTTGCCCACCAGGACTTGCCGCAGCTCTTTCCTCCGGGAGACCACTATAGTGCCCTTGGTTTCAATGCAGGGATCCTGCTTGGCTATCTGGAGGCGCAGAGGGAGCGGGAAAGCAAGCGCTTTTACAAACACTGGGAGCGCTTCCGTCAGGCCCCCCGCCCCTGGGACTGAAGCAGAAAACCCAGGGACTACTCAGCAGTCGCCGAGCCCCTCCCGAACCCTTTCCACCCGCCGCGCCAGGAAGGCGATTTTCTGTGCGAGGCAATACTCCGCATCATTAACTTCCCATTCCCGCGCTTGTTCTGCATCGACCTGCTGATTGGCGCAGATTTTCTGCAGCGCTTCACAATTGTTGCTATCAAAGAAAAAGCCCGCCAGTTGCGCTACTTGATCGTTTTTGTTGCCTTCACCCAAGACAGCATAGGCAGCATCCAGACATTTTTCTTCTTTCAATGCCAAAGCTTTTTGTAACAACTCGTCCCCTTCGATACCCATCTTCAGCTCCTTTTTTCCGATACCCCGAGCGAACGCTCGAGAATTTCTCCCAAATCCCGAGACAACCTATCCTTGCCGAGCAATTCCTCCATGACGGTTCGCATTTGCCGCTGGCGCTCTTCGTCATAGCGTGTCCAGCGACTGAAGACCGTTGCCAGACGTGCTGCGGTCTGTGGATTGAGATCATCCAGATGGCGGATCTGCTCGCCGTAAAAATGATAACCGGAGCCGTCCCGCGCATGAAAGACTGGTAGATTTGCGGCAAAGGCGGAAAGCACGGCACGCACGCGATTGGGAACCCGCCAGGAAAATGCCGGATGCTGCAATAGCTCCTGTGCCCGCTGCAGGGTTTCAGGTACGGCTCGTCCGAGCTGCAGGGAAAACCAGCGATCGATGATGAGAGGATGAGACTGCCAACGCTGGTAGAACTCGGACAGCAAGAGGTTCGCGTCGTAGTCTGGGGAAAAGGCCAGGAGCTGCAAGGCTGCGAGACGATCGGTCATGTTGTCGGCACTGCGATATTGCCGCTCGGCCCAACCTTGAGCCTCCTCCGCTTGCGCTGAGCCCATGCCATAGTACAGAGCAAGGTTACGCAGACGACGGCTGCCCATCGCCCGGCTATCCCGGCGGTAGGGAGCCGCCAGATCGTGATAGAGGCGGCGCCAATTCTCGGCAAATGTGTCCCCCAGGGCGCGACGCAGCGCCTCTCGTTGTGTATGAATGCCGTCGACGTCGATGGGATCCATTTGCTGGCCGATGGATTCTTCTGTGGGCAGGCTCAGGAGCTCGGCGGAAAATGCCGGATCATCGAGGGGCCACGAGAGCGCCGCAGCGAAGGCGGTCTGGAGTTCTGGGCTGAGCACGCTACGCCCGGGATTGGCAATGCTCGCCAGTAAGGTCTTTTGCGCCAGACGTTGCAAGCTGTCCCAGCGGTTAAAGGGGTCGTCGTCATATTGGGCAAGAAAGCGGTCCGCTGCCTCGGCATCACCACGTTCGAGCAGTACCGGCGCGGAAAACCCCCGCAGCAGCGACGGGATGACCGGCTTGGCAAAGGGGCCGAAGGTCCATTCGCCAGACGCCTCTTCGAGCAGCAAAACAGTCTCTTCCTGTCCGTCGGGTAGCCGCGCGGGAATACCGTCTTCGTGGAAAAAGGCCAGACGCACCGGGATAGGTACCGGCAGCTTTTCTTCCTGGCCCGGCGTTGCCGGCGTGTGCTGCTGCAAGCGCAAATGATACCGACCACTCTGTGCAGCAAAATGTCCATCGGCCTTGAGGCGTGGTGTGCCAGCCTGAGAATACCAGCGCAGAAAGCCGGAGAGGTCGCGACCACTGCCGATCGCCAGTGCGTCCAGCAGTTCTTCGATACGGACCGCCTGTCCATCGTGGCGTTGGAAATAGAGGTCGGTCCCGGCGCGGAATCCTTCCACGCCGAGCAGGGTGTGCATCATACGGATCACTTCTGCACCCTTCTCGTAGACCGTCGCCGTGTAGAAGTTATTGATCTCCTTATAGGATTCCGGGCGCACGGGATGCGCCAGGGCACTGGCATCCTCGGCAAACTGGGCGGCGCGCAAGCGCCGGACATCGGCTATGCGCTGCACACCGCGGGAGTTCATGTCGGCGGAAAATTCCTGGTCACGGAATACCGTCAGTCCTTCCTTGAGACTGAGCTGAAACCAGTCGCGCAGGGTGACGCGGTTGCCAGTCCAATTATGAAAATATTCGTGGGCGATTACCGATTCGATTCCCTGATAATCGGCGTCGGTGGCAGTTTCCGGGCTGGCCAGCACATACTTGGAATTGAAGATATTCAATCCCTTGTTTTCCATCGCCCCCATGTTGAAGCTGTCGGTAGCGACAATCAGATATCGATCGAGGTCGTACTCCCGCCCGTAGACCTTTTCATCCCAAGCCATCGCCTTTTGCAGACTCTGCAGGGCCTGCTCGCAGGCGTCCCGATCCCGCTCTGCGACGTACAATTCCAGGCCGATTTCCCGGCCAGAGCCGGTACGGTAACGATCCCTGGCCACGTGAAAACTACCACCGACGGCGGCGAAGAGATAACAGGGCTTGGGAAACGGGTCTTCCCAGCGTGCCCAGTGCCAGCCGTTATCTGCGTCACCAGTTGCGACACAATTGCCGTTGGACAGAAGGATCGGACAGGACTTGGGGGCATGCAGGGTGACGGTAAAGCGAGCCAGGACGTCAGGGCGGTCCAGATACCAAGTGATGCGCCGAAAGCCCTCCGCCTCGCACTGGGTCAGAAAGACCTCATCGGCATAGTAGAGGCCGGACAGGGCAGTGTTTGCTTCCGGCTGGAGACGTACCAGGGACTCCAGGACAAAGCGTTCAGGGACGTCTTTGACTCGTAGCTTTCTCGATTCGAGGGAATGGCGATCGCTGGATAGATCTTTGCCGTCCAGGGAGAGAGACAAGAGCTCCAGCCCCTCGCCATCGAGTAGCAGATCTTTAGCACTGGGGTTCAGGCGCTGCAATGTGAGCCGGGATCGCACCTGAGTGTCTTGGGGTCGAAGAAAGATTTCGAGGTCCACCGTGTCGATGGCAAAATCCGGACTGCGATAGTTTTGACGCTGCACGAGTACCGTGTTATCAGCCGTCATTCACATTTACCCTCGGCATTCATCGACGTGATGCCGGAAAGAAAGGTATCGAGCTTTTCCGGCATACCATGGCTGATCTGCGCCTTGCCGTCCTTGTCACAGTAGACGATAGTGGGCGTTGCCACCTCACCACTGTCCTGCAGGAGTTGGGTGTTTTTCTGCACCTCTGCCATGACTTCGGGACTGGGGTTGGCATCTGGGGAAATCCCGCCCTCCTCGCTTTCCTCATTGAAGCCCTTCTCATTCTTTGCCATCGCCGCTGCCGGATCTTTGGCCGACAGAATGGCGGCCGCCTTCCCAGCACTCGATGGCTTCAGAAATGCCGCAACCACATAGCGGACACGCAGCTTTCCTTCGGCGATCAGAGGCTTGGCGTCCTCATAAAACTTGTGACAGAAGATGCAGTTGGGATCAACAAAGGCGATCAGCTCCGGTCCCTTAGTACCCAAGACAAAAGACTTGGCCTGACTAGCCCGCTCGGCGAGTTGTGCCGCATCCATGGGTTTCGGCAGCAGACCCGCCTCCTCGGCGTCGTGCCGGATGACGTTTTCACCTTTGCTGTTGATGATCGCCTGCGCCAGGATCAGATATTTTCCATCTGAGCTGGCATAGGCAAGCGTTTTGTGTCCCTGATCGGCGATGACGAGTGCGGTCAATCCTCCCGGCCCAGGGAGAACCTTCGTCACCTGGCCCTGATCATGCGTAACGCTGCTAACGAGCTCTTGCGCCCGGTCTTTGGATAACACCTTGCCATGCCCACCATTGTCGGAAACGGGATTACTTCCCGCACAACCGGAAAGTAAAAGAGCAGCAGCAAGAACCAGCAATCGAAAACGCATGAGAACACTCCTGGGCAACAGAAAAACCGCATCAAGTGGCCATGGTAAACAATTCGCCCGGACTGACGCCAGTCTCGGGTGAATTGCAGCACTTCTGACTTATTATCCAGGCAGGGGTTCGCCGCGAAAAACAAAATCGTCTTCCTCCAGATCGACGTGTAAGAGCGTGCCTCCCGTAAACTCGCCGCGCAGGAGCTTTTGCGCCAGCGGATTCTCGATCTCCGCCTGGATGGCACGTTTCAGGGGCCTGGCGCCATAGACGGGATCAAAACCGATCTCCGCCAGGCGGTCGATGGCCGCATCGCTGAGCACGATGTCCATGTCCCGCTCGCGCAGGCGTGCCCGCAGGCCCTGCATCTGGATTTCGCAGATCGCCCGCACCTGCCGGGCATCCAGGGGATGGAAGATCACGGTTTCGTCGATACGATTCAGGAACTCCGGACGGAAGTGCCCCTGCACTACCGCCATCACCGCGCTGCGCATGGCATCCTCGTCCCCAGAGCGACTGTATTCCTGAATACGGTCGGAGCCCAGGTTCGAGGTCATGATGATGACTGTGTTCCGGAAATCCACGGTACGCCCCTGGCCATCAGTCAGACGGCCGTCGTCCAAGACCTGCAGGAGAATGTTGAAGACCTCCGGATGCGCCTTTTCCACTTCATCCAGAAGTACGACGGAATAGGGCTTGCGCCGCACCGCCTCGGTAAGATAACCGCCTTCTTCATAGCCTACATATCCTGGAGGGGCACCGATCAGGCGCGCCACGGAATGCTTCTCCATGAATTCACTCATGTCGATGCGCACCATCTGTTCTTCGCTATCGAAGAGGAACTCGGCCAAGGCCTTGCTGAGTTCGGTCTTACCAACACCGGTGGGACCGAGAAAGAGGAAGGAACCGTTGGGCCGCCGCGGATCGGAGAGGCCCGCCCGTGAGCGGCGGATGGCGTTGCTGACCGCCTGCACCGCCTCGCTCTGGCCAACCACCCGGGCCTGCAAGCGCTCTTCCATCTTCAGGAGTTTTTCCTTCTCCCCTTCCAGCATCTTGGCCACTGGAATGCCGGTCCAGCGGGCGATGACTTCGGCAATCTCCTCCTCTCGTACCTCCGTGCGGAGCAAGGTAGGCGCCTTACGTGCGGCACCTTCCTCCTGTTCCTCGGCCTTCTGCAAGCGGGCTTCGAGCTCGGGAATCAGACCATACTGGATCTGCGCCATGCGGTCATAATCGGCAGCACGGCGAGCATTTTCAAGTTCCACACGCAGGCGATCAATCTCCTTCTGGATTTGCGAGGTACCTTCGATGGCCAGCTTCTCGGCCTTCCAGACCTCCTCCAATTCCTGAAATTTACGCTCCAACTCGTTGATCTGCTCCTCCAGAATCTCCAGACGCTTGCGGCTTGCCTCGTCCTTCTCCTTGGCCAAGGCCACCTTTTCGATGTTAAGCTGAATCAGGCGCCGCTCCAGTTCATCCAGGGCTTCTGGCTTGGAGTCGATCTCCATCTTGATCCGCGAGGCCGCTTCATCGACCAGGTCGATGGCCTTGTCGGGCAAGTTGCGGTCGCTGATGTAGCGGTGCGAGAGTTGCGCTGCCGCAACCAGGGCGGGGTCGGTGATGCGCACGCCATGATGCGCCTCGTAACGCTCCTTAAGGCCGCGCAGAATAGCAATGGTGTCCTCCACCGAGGGTTCATCCACGAGCACACGCTGGAAACGACGCTCCAGGGCAGCATCCTTTTCGATGTACTGGCGGTACTCATCCAGGGTCGTGGCACCAATACAGTGCAGCTCACCCCGCGCCAAGGCGGGTTTGAGCATGTTGCCGGCATCCATCGCGCCCTCGGCCTTCCCCGCTCCCACCAGGGTGTGTATTTCATCAATAAAAAGAAGAATCTGCCCTTGACTCTTGGCAAGATCGTTGAGCAAGGCCTTCAAGCGTTCCTCGAACTCGCCGCGGAATTTCGCACCGGCAATCAGCGCCCCCAGATCCAGCCCCAGCAGACGTTTGTTACGCAAGGATTCCGGCACTTCACCATTGATGATCCGTTGCGCCAAGCCCTCGACGATGGCGGTCTTGCCGACACCCGGCTCACCGATCAGCACTGGATTGTTCTTGCTGCGCCGCAACAGCACCTGGATGGTGCGGCGAATTTCGTCATCGCGGCCGATCACCGGGTCCAGCTTGCCCTGCGCCGCCCGCTCGGTGTAGTCGATGGTATACTTCTCCAGGGCTTGGCGTTGTTCCTCGGCATTGGCATCGTTGATCTTTTCGCCGCCATGCAGTGCTGTGGTTGCCGCTTCGAGGTCCTTGCTGGTAGCACCGCTCTCCTTGAGCAGACGACCCGCCTCACCCTTGTCCTCCATCAGGGCGAGCAGAAAATGCTCCGTGGAGATATAGCCATCGCCCCGCTGCTGCGCGGTCTTGTCGGCAAGATTGAGCAGGTTGATGAGATCCCGGCCAAACTGGACTTCGCCGGGCTGCCCGCCATGGACCTTCGGCAAATTGTTGAGGGCACGGCCGAGTTCGTTGCGCAGGGCATCGACGCGCACGCCCGCCTTGCTGAGCAGAGGACGGGCGATACCGCCGTCCTGGTCGAGGAAAGCGATGAGAAGGTGAACGGGTTCTACCTGCTGCTGATCGTTGCCCAGGGCGAGGCTCTGCGCCTCTTGTAGGGCTTGCTGAAACTTGGTGGTGAGTTTGTCACTGCGCATCTGGCGACTCCCATATCGGATGATGACTGGGAGATGGGCGCTTCAGACCAACTTTTCAAGGGCGGGACGGGGACGAAACATGCCCAGTAACAAGAGCGTCGCCAGGGCAGCAAGAATGCCGGCGGCGAGAAAGGTAGCGCTACCACCAATCTGAGGCCAGGCCCAGCCCGCCGCCAAGGCGCCGATCCCTCCTCCCAACCCGTATACCAGGCTGGCGTAGAGGGCCATACCCCGCGCGCGCAGGGCCTGCGGGAAGCGTGCAAAGACCCAGTGAATGGCAGCCAGATGAAACGCGGCATAACTGGCCGCGTGCAGTGTCTGCACGAGGACGATCCAGACGAAGCCTGGCCACAGGGCGATCACTACCCAACGCAGAGCGGTGAGCAAAAAGGCACTGACAAATACCGTCATCGTCCCCCAATGGTGCAGGATTCGGTCGCCAAACCAGAAGAACAACACCTCGGCGACCACTGCGAGGGCCCAGAGCAGACCGACGGTGCTGCTGTTGTGGCCATGGGCCTCCACGTAGATGGAATAAAAGGCGTAATAGACCCCATGACTGGCCTGCTCGAGCGTGCCGGCGGCGAGAAAGAACCACAGGCGGAAATCACGCAGTTCCGGCAAAAAAGATGGTAGTTTCTGCGCTGTCGTGCTCTGTGGATCGCTGGCAAAGGGCAGGAAACGACTGACCCACCAGGTCAGGAACAGAAAGACGGTGATGCCAGGCAAGAAACTGCGCAGCCCCCAATGACTCACCAGGATACCCATGCCAAGGGACAGGACGATAAAACCGATGGATCCCCAGAGACGAATGCGTCCGTAGCGTCGCCCCTGCCGCTCCGCCCACGCCATACTGATGTTGTCCACCAGCGGTAGGGTGGCCGCCCAGAAGAAAGAAAACAGCAGGGTGATCAGGAGCAGAGCCCAAAAGTGGCCCTCCGCCCAGAACAGCAACAGAAAACTCAGGGCAGCAGCCAGGCCCCCGCCACGAATCAACCATCGCATCGACGTATGGTGCAGGAGCCAGCCCCAGACATTGGGGGCGAGCACCTTGCTGAACTGTACTGCCGCAGTGAGGAGACCGATTGCCAAGGCACCTTGGCCCACGCTACGCAGCCACGGCCCCCAGTAGGGCATGAAGGCGCCGAGGGCGCAAAAATAGAAAAAATAGAACGCGACGAGGGCCTGCCCCTCGTGCCGCGCCTTCAGCATTGTCTGGGGATGGGGGCTACCGGTGGCGTGACATCCGCATTTTGTGCTCGATGACGCAGATAATGATCCATCAGGGTAATGGCCAGCATCGCCTCGACGATGGGCACGGCACGAATGCCCACGCAGGGGTCGTGACGGCCAGTGGTGACAATCTCGATTTCCTCACCCTGCAGGTTGATACTGGGCCGGGGAATGCGAATGCTGGAGGTTGGTTTGATGGCGACCGAGGCACGCAGATCCTGGCCGCTGGAGATGCCGCCAAGAACCCCACCGGCATGATTGCTGGCAAAGCCCGCAGGGGTCAGCGCATCGCCATGTTCGCTGCCGCGTTGTTCGACCACGGCAAAACCGTCACCAATCGCCACTGCCTTCACCGCATTGATGCTCATCAGGGCCCTGGCGACATCCGCCTCCAGGCGATCGAAGACCGGCTCACCGAGGCCCACGGGCATCCCCGTGACCTGCACGTCGACCCGCGCGCCAATGGAGTCCCCGGCCTTGCGCAAGTCATCGAGATATTCCGCCATGCGCAGGGCCGCCTGCGCGTCGGGACAGAAAAAGGGGTTCTGATCGATCTGGGCGTCGTCGAACTGGACCGCATGAATGGACCCCATCTGCGCCAGCCAGGCGCGGATCTCAGTACCCAGACGTTCGCGCAGGTATTTGCGGGCAATGGCGCCAGCGGCCACGCGGGTGGCGGTCTCTCGCGCCGAAGAACGCCCCCCACCACGGTAGTCGCGCAGACCAAATTTTTGTAGGTAGGTATAGTCGGCATGCCCGGGACGAAAACTATCCTTGATCTTGTTGTAATCCTGTGACCGTTGATCGGTGTTCCGAATCAACAGGCCAATCGGCGTGCCGGTCGTAACGCCTTCAAAAACACCGGAGAGAATCTCGACCTGATCCGCCTCCTGGCGTTGCGTGGTGTGGCGAGACTGCCCAGGCCGACGCCTGTCGAGTTCGACCTGGATATCGGCCTCCGTGAGAGCCAACCCGGGCGGGCAGCCATCGACGACGGCGCCAATGGCCGGGCCATGACTCTCGCCAAAGGTGCTGACGCGAAACAGCTCACCAATGCTGCTACCCGCCACGGATCAGTTCTCCCCCTCGATGAAGGCATAGGCAGAGTGATTGTGGATCGACTCGAAATTTTCCGAGGCTACCGAATAGCGCCGGATCCGCGAGTCCTGCTGCAAACGCAGGGCGACATCGCGCACCATGTCCTCGACGAACTTGGGGTGATCGTAGGCATATTCGGTAACGTATTTCTCATCGGGCCGCTTGAGAACGCCGTAGAGCTGCGAGGAGGCCTCGCTTTCCACCAGATCGATCAGATCCTCGATCCATAAGGGGCTCCGTGCCTCGACCTGTACGCTGACCCGCGAGCGCTGATTGTGTGCGCCATATTCGGAAATGCTCTTGGAGCAGGGACAAAGGCTGGTCACCGGCACATGCACCAGAAGTTGCGAGCGGCTCTCGTCGCCCGTGATTTCGCCACTCCACTCCACTTCGTAGTCAAGATAGCTCTCCACTCCAGAGACTGGCGCTTTTTTCCGCACGAAGTAGGGGAATTGCAGTTCAATGCGGGCGCTCTCGGCTTCCAAACGCTCCTGGGTCTGCACGAGCAATCGATCGAGGTCATCAACCCGCAGAGCTTCCTCTTGCTCTTGCAATATCTGCAGAAAGCGCGACATATGGGTGCCTTTCAGATGTGCTGGCAAGCCGACATACATATTGCAGTACGCCGCCACCTGCTGCTGCTTGCCTGCCCGGTCTACGATGCGCAGGGGATGACGAACGGCCTTGACGCCGACTCGCTGAATGGCAATGGCACGCGGGTCGGCACGCCCCTGTACATCTTCCAACGTTTCTGCAGCGCAATCTCTCACTACGTTGAACCTCATCGAATGCTTGACTGATTTGGTCAGATATTACGCGCCACAGCCGTTACCAGCAAGGCGGGCGAGCAGTTCCTCGCCAGCGCGACGAATTCCATCGGCGTCCAGGCCCAATTCCGCAAGCCACAAAGAAGCCTCACCGTGTTCGATGAACTGATCGGGCAAGCCAAGAATCTTCAGTTGTGGCCGCTGCCCCTTGTCGAGCAGGTATTCCGCCACTGCGCTGCCGGCTCCGCCCATGCGCACCCCCTCCTCCACCGTCAGGAAGGCTTCATGATCGACGGCAAGACGGTCGAGCAGGGCATGATCCAGCGGTTTGACGAAGCGCATATTGACCACCGTGGCATCCAGCTCCCGTCCTGCTTGCAAAGCAGCTTCGGCACGGGTGCCAAAGGCAAGGATCGCCAAGCCTTTCCCCTCACGCAGGATTTCAGCCTTGCCGATGGGGATCTGACGCTGCAAGTCTGCGTCGCCGATCCCACCCGCTGCGGCGCCACGCGGATAGCGGACAATGGCGGGACCGGGATAGGCGTAGCCGGTGTTGAGCATATCGCGCATTTCCTGGGCGTCTTTGGGGGCCATAATGACCAGATTGGGAATGCAGCGCGCGTAGGCCAGATCGAAAGCACCCTGATGCGTGGCACCGTCGGCGCCGACCAGACCAGCACGGTCAACGGCAAAGAGGACCGGCAGGTTTTGAATCGCCACGTCGTGCAATAGCTGATCGTAGGCCCGCTGCAGAAAGGTCGAATAGATGGCCACGACGGGGTGAAAGCCCTCGCAAGCCAGGCCCCCGGCAAAGGTCACCGCATGTTGCTCGGCAATCCCCACGTCGAAGTAGCGCTCGGGATAAAGCTGTTCGTAGCGCACCAGACCAGAACCCTCGCGCATGGCAGGGGTTATGGCAACCAGCTTGCTTTCTTTGCCTGCCTTATCGCAGAGCCAGTCACCAAAAATCTTCGTGTAACTGACCGTCGACGATTTGCGCATGGCACCGCTGTCCCGGTCAAACGGCGTGACGCCGTGGTAGGTGCACGGATCCTTCTCCGCCGGCGCATAGCCTTTGCCCTTCTTGGTGATGACGTGCAGCAAGCGCGGACCGCGGATCTTGCGCAGATTCTCCAGGGTCGGAATCAAGGTATCGAGATCGTGACCATCGATGGGTCCGTAATAGTTAAAGCCCATTTCCTCGAAAAGCAGGCCCGGGGAGACCAGACCTTTGACGCCTTCTTCTGCCTTTTTTGCCAGTTCGCGCAACGGCGGCACCAGACTCAAGGCCTGCCCGGCACCCTCGCGCACGGTGTTGTACACCGGATTGGAGAGGAGTCGGGTGAGGTATTGGGAAACCGCCCCCACATTGGGGGAAATCGACATCTCATTGTCGTTGAGCACAACCAGCAGATCGGCATCGAGGACACCGCCGTTGTTCAACGCCTCGTAGGCCAGGCCGGCGGTCATAGCGCCGTCGCCAATGATCGCCACTACCTGCCGGTGGGTATTGTCGAGTGCAGAGGCTACCGCCATGCCCAAGCCCGCACTGATCGACGTACTGGAATGCCCAGCGCCGAAGGCATCATACGGACTTTCCTCGCGTTTGAGAAAACCCGATAGGCCACCTTTTTGGCGCAGGGTCGGAAATTGTGTGCCACGTCCAGTCAACACCTTGTGAGGATAGGCCTGATGCCCGACGTCCCAGATCAGGCGATCCTCCGGCGTATGGAAAACGGCGTGCAGAGCAACCGACAGCTCCACCGTCCCCAATCCGGAGGACAAATGGCCACCTGTCTGACTGAGGGTTTCGATGAGAAACTGGCGCAGATGTTTGGCGACCTGCTTGAGTTCGCTGCGGGACATCCCCCGCAAGGTGTCGGGACCAGGAATTTTTTGCAATAGAGGATTCATCGATTCCGCTCGACAATCAGGCGGGCCAGGGCACGCAAATGATCGGCTTCTTTGCCCCAGGTCTCCAGCTCGCCGAGCGCCTCGTCGAGCAGACTACGCGCATAGTCCTGCGCTTGTTTCAGGCCCAGCAAGGAGACAAAGCCTGGCTTTTGACGCTCGCGATCAGCGCCCTGCTTGGCCTTACCAGTCTGCTCGATGTCGCCGATTTCATCGAGGATGTCGTCCTGCACCTGAAACGCCAGACCCACCCGGTCGGCATAGCGAATCAGTGCAGATCCCTGGCGAGAGTCTTCGGCGACACCACTGGCCGCCAGCCCAAGCTGAATGGCACAGCGGATCAGCATGCCAGTTTTCAGCAGGTGCATCTGTTCGAGTGCCGGTTGCGCCAACTGATGGCCCACTGCCGCCAGATCCACTGCCTGCCCGCCCACCATACCGTGGGAGCCCGCCGCCTGCGCCAGGGTTGCCACCATCCGCAGCTGCTGCGCAGGACTGCCCCCAAAAGGTTCGGCGAGCACCCGAAAGGCGTGCGTCAGCAAGGCATCGCCCACCAGAATCGCGGTCGCCTCGTCGTACGCCTTGTGGCAGGTCGGACGCCCGCGGCGCAGGTCGTCATTGTCCATGGCCGGAAGATCGTCATGAACCAAAGAATAGGCATGGATCATTTCCAACGCCGCCGCCGGCCGGTCGAGCAGAGATTCGTGCACACCGAGGGCCGCACCCGTGGCATAGACGAGCAGCGGGCGCACCCGCTTGCCACCGCCGAGCACACTGTAGCGCATCGCCTCATGCAGGCGCGCGGGGAAGGCATTGTCCGGGGGAAGAAGTCTCTCCAGCTTTTCTTCGCTGCGCGCTACGATCCGTTCGCGGAAGGCCGCAAAAGATTCTAGGGCATGATTCACGTTTCAGTCCTCTTCGGCATCGCTGACCATGGGAGCCACCTCAGAACCGAGGAGGATTTCCACTTTCTGGCGCGCCTCGCGTAGTTGCTTTTCTGCCCTCTGCGCCAGATCCATGCCCTGTTGAAACAGGGCAACAGACTCTTCCAGGCTCAACTGCCCGCTTTCCATCTTATCGACCACCTTCTCTAACGAGTGCAGGGTGTCGGAAAAAATTTCCTGCGAAGCTTGATCTGGCTGGGAGGGATTTTTAACGTCGGTCATGGCCGCAATTAAACACCAGCCCCCGGTCCTGGGGCAAGCCGCCAGGAAGCGCAGCGAGCAAATACCTACTAGACGGTATGCTTCCCTCCTCGTAGACTACGCCTTTTTCTCTGAGGCCAGCATGTCCAGCATCATCCGCCAGGAATCCGCAGTCCGTCGGCAACCGCAGGGGGGCACGCGCTTCGATATCCTGAGCGCTATCAGTGTGTCTCATTTTCTGAATGACAGTATTCAGTCGCTGATGCTGGCGGTGTACCCCCTGTTTCGCAGCAATTTTCATTTGAGTTTTGCGCAGATCGGGCTCATTACCTTAGCTTATCAATTAACCGCCTCGATCATTCAGCCGCTGGTAGGGCGCTACACCGATCGTCACCCGCTGCCGTGGTCCTTGCCTTTGGGAATGGTCTCGACCTTTGCTGGGCTGTTGTTGTTATCCATCGCACCAAATTACTTGGTTTTACTTCTGGCTGCGGCCCTGGTGGGCCTTGGTTCCTCGGTATTTCACCCGGAATCCTCGCGCGTTGCACGCATGGCCTCGGGTGGACGCTTTGGCCTCGCGCAGTCGATCTTTCAGGTAGGTGGTAATGTGGGCACGGCTGTGGGTCCGTTGCTCGCAGCTTTCCTCGTGATGCCCAACGGGCAAGAGAGCCTGTCGTGGTTTTCGCTTTTCGCCCTGGCAGCCATTGTCATTCTGAGTTTTGTTGGACGTTGGTATCAGCATCAACACCGCCAGCCGAAGAAAGCGCAGCAAGCCGAGGGAGTGCCTTTACCCAAGGCGCTGGTACGACGAAGTATGGTCATTCTGGTGGCCTTGATGTTTTCCAAATTTATCTATCTGACCAGCATCAGCAGCTACCTGATCTTCTATCTGATGCATCACTTCGCCATTCCCGTACGCGAGGCGCAGCTGCATCTTTTTATTTTCTTGGCGGCGGTGGCGGCGGGCACCCTGCTCGGCGGCCCGATTGGGGACCGCGTTGGCCGCAAGCGAGTGATCTGGGTATCACTGCTGGGCATTGCCCCCTTTACCCTCGCGCTACCGTACGTGGGCCTGACGCTGAGCGCCCTGCTGTCGATCGTGATTGGCTTCCTGCTTGCCTCTGCCTTTCCGGCCATAATCGTCTATGCCCAAGAACTGGTGCCAGGAAAGGTGGGGACGATCTCTGGTTTATTCTTCGGGTTGGCTTTTGGTCTGGGTGGCGTTGGCGCAGCGGTTCTCGGGCAACTGGCGGATATCTGGGGTATCGATACCGTGTATCAGATCTGCTCGTTCCTGCCTCTGCTGGGTATTCTGGCCGCTTTCCTGCCGCATCGCCCAGAAGCCTGATATACTCCGCCGGGCTTTTGCAATTGACGTGAGGAACCCATGGCTCTGGCCATTTTCGATCTCGATAACACTCTGCTCGCCGGGGACTCTGATCACGCCTGGCTGGAGTTTTTGAGCACCCTGGGCATCGTCGATGGCGAGGAATTGCGTCGCGCCAACGATCGCTATTATCGCGACTATATGAATGGCGAGCTCGATATGGGCGATTTCCTCCGCTTTGTGTTGGCACCCATGGCAGCGCACCCACGACGACAGTTGGATGCGTGGCACTGCCAGTACATGCAAGAGCGGGTTTTGCCCATGATTACGGATGCCTCCCGCGCCTTGGTGCGCAAACACGCCGACGCTGGCGATACCTTGTTGATCATTACCGCAACGAATCGTTTCGTGACCGCGCCCATTGCGGTGGAGCTGGGAGTTCCAACCTTGCTGGCGACCGAGGCGGAATGTGATGACAACGGCGAGTTTACTGGGCGCAGTTACGGCATCCCGTGCTTTCAGGAAGGCAAGGTGGAGCGTCTGCGCCAGTGGCTGGGCGCCCAAGGCCTACCGTGGGAAGACAGTCTATCCACGGCATATTTTTACAGCGACTCCCACAATGATCTGCCACTGCTCGAGTTGGTGGGTAATCCCATCGCCGTCGATCCGGACAAGATCCTGTTGGCCACCGCGCAGGAGCGGGGCTGGCCGGTCCTCAGCTTGCACGGGCCCTGTCATCCGGTCACGTAATCTCGGCCTCGGCAAGCAAAGCGGCAACATCCACAGGCACGATACTAGAGATACCGGGCTCGATCATTGTCACCCCGACCAGTTGCTCGGCTACCTGCAGGGTCAGTTGCCGATGGCTGATCAGGAGAAACTGGGTTTCTTTTGCGAGCTCTCGCAGTAATCGGCAAAAACGCTCGATATTGGCGTCATCGAGGGGCGCATCGACCTCATCGAGGATGCAGAACGGCGCCGGATTGAGGGCAAAGATGGCAAAAACCAGGGCAATGGCAGTCAATGCCTTTTCGCCGCCAGAGAGCTGCTGCAAGGTGCTGTTGCGCTTGCCCGGCGGCTGCGCCCGCAAGACCAGTCCGGCGTCCAACGGATCGCCGGCACAAGCCTCCAGCGCCGCCACACCGCCGCCAAAGAGCTCGGCAAAATATTTTTGCAGCCCACGATTCACCTGCTCCAAAGTACGCTGAAAACGCTCCAGGGTTTCCGCGTCCATGGCCGCCATGGCACTCTCCAGGCTGAGCAGGGCTTGCTCGACATCTACCACCTGCGCGGCTAAATCGCCTTGACGCTCCTGTAGCTCGGCAAGCTCCTCCTCGGCGGCAAGGTTGACGTTGCCGAGCCGGGCGATGGCTGCCTGCAGACGCTGCAACTCCTTTTGTGGGGTGCTGTTTGCGGGCATGGGTCCGGGGTTCTCGCCCAAAATCGCCGCCAGTTCCTGCGCCTTCTGCAGAAGCTCCTGGTGACGTTCCTCCAGATGTGCAAGCTTGGCCTCCTGTTTGGCCCGTTGCACCTCGGTCTGCCGTTGCTGCTGCTGTCCAGCCTGGCGTTGCTGATCCAGAGCGCGAAGCTGCTGCCGTAGCTGTTCGCCCTCTTCCTGTATTTGTGCCAGCCGCTGTTGTGCAGCACTACGGCGGGCCGTTTGTAGGCTACGGCGTTCCTCAGCGCCAGGGAGATCTGCCTGCCAACGCCCTCGAGCGCCTTCGAGCTCGACCAGTGCCTGCGTCGCGCGCTCGGCTTCCTCTCTCAGACTTTGCAGGCGCTCCTCGGCCATCCGCTGTTCATTTTCCAAGCGTTGCTGTGCCAGCGCCGCGCGCTGTCCCTCATCGCGCATACGGGCAAAACGCTGCCGCTGCTCTTGCTGCTCGCGCCGACGATCTTCGAGGCCGCGCCGCGCCTCTTCTTCCTGTTGGCGTAGCCCGGACGCTCGCGTGCGCTCCCGCCGCAGCTCTTCATCCAATCCTGCATGGCGCTGTCTGAGTTGTTGAAGCTCCACATCCAGACGCTCACATTCTTCCCGCTCGGCTGCTGCGCGCTGCTTTTCGGCCGCGAGGGTGCTTTGCCACTCGGCAAGTTTTTCCCGTGCTTGCGCCAGTTTTGTCTGTACCTCTTGCGCCTGCCGGCGCAGGCTCTGCCCCTGGCCACGCGCCTGTGTCAATTCCTCGCGGCAGTTGCGCAGTACGGTTTCTGCCTGGGTCGCCCGGCGCTCCAAATCCGGCAGTTGCGTGCTGATTTCTTCCAGCTCACGGCGCACGCGCAGCCAACTGGTCGTGTCATCCTCTGTCCCCAAACGCCACAAACCTGTGGCACAGAGCAATTCGCCGTTGGGGGTCAGCCAATGTTCGCCCACTTGCAACTCCGCGATACGCGCCGTGGCACTGTGCAAATCGCGGCAACAGCGCAGGCCCCAGAGCCAGGGCAAAAGCGCTTCTTTCCAGGGCTCGTCGAGACGCAGCCGATGCCACAGGGCATCTTCTGGCAAAGATGCTTCTGGCTTTACCGGAGAAATCCATAACCAGCTTCCCGAGCCGGATGGCAGGGTCTTCGTTTCGCTGAGTATGGCGTGCAGGCGTTCGCCCAGCACCAACTCGGTAGCCCGTTCCCATTCCGCATCTACCACTAATATGCCACTGAGGGCCCGGTCTGCAGCGCCCACCCCCTTCTTCTGCAAGCCACGCGCCAAGCGTTCCAAGGCATCCCGTTGCGCGCGGCGGCCCTGCAGCTCATCGCGCAATTTTTGCCATTCCTCCTGAGATTGCTCGATTGTCGACGCGAGTCGTGCCAGGCTCTGCTCCCTGGCCGCAAGCTCTGCCTCGACCCGTTCCCGTTCGCCAGTGGCCTCCTGCACCTGCGCCTCGCGCTTCTCCAATTCCTCTGGAGCAGGGACAGAGCGATTCCCCAAGCGAGCACGGCGCTGCTCCATCTCCGCGATCCGCGGCTGCAATTCCCGCCACTGCGCTTCCTGTACTTCCACCTGGCGACGCCAGTCCTGCAACTTGTCGCGCACGGCTTGCTGGGCAAGTTCGGCATCGCGAACTGCCCGATCCAGGCGCTCGCGCTCCACGCGCAACTGCTGTTCTTCCGCGCTTCGGACCCGCTCACGCTCCTGCAGGCCCTGTAAGCGGCTCTGCGCCTCCTGCAACTGACGCACTCGTCGTGTTTTCTCTTCCTCGATACGGGCGTGCCGTTCGCGCTCCTCGCTTTGCCTGCGCTCCAGACGTTTCCCTTCTTCTTGCAGGCGTTGCCAGTCCTGCTCGGCCATCGTCTGCTCGGCCTGTGCGGCATATTGCTCTGCCTGCGCTTCACGCAACTGTTCTTCCTGCTGCGCCAGCTCGTTACGCCGGGCGTCCAGAGCCACATGCGTTCGTAGCTCCTCTTCTTGCAGGGTCTGTAACAGGGCCGCAGTTGTGGCGAGCTCGTCCTGCATCTGGGCTTGCTCTGCGGCAACGACCTCCAGACGCAGGACCAGTTCCCACCATTGCCAGCGCCGTTCTTCCTGGCGCAGTTCCCGCAATTTGCGCGCCTGCTCGGCCTGGCGGGTCAGCCGCTGATACTGCTGCTCCATTTCGCCGTAAATGTCGCGCAAGCGCTGCAAATGCTCGCGAGTCTCGGCGATGCGCTGCTCCGTTTCGCGGCGGCGCTCCTTGTAGCGACTGATACCGCCCGCCTCTTCGAGCATGGCGCGGAGATCCTCGGGCCGACTTTCGATGATGCGCCCGATGGTTCCCTGTTCGATGATGGCGTAGCTGCTGGCACCCAGACCGGTGCCCAGAAAGAGGTCACCAACATCCCGGCGACGACAGCGGGCGTCATTGATGCGGTATTGGCTATCGCCGTCGCGGGAAAGCCGCCGCTGCACACGAATTTCTGCAGTGGCCGTCCACGGCGCCGGGGCTTTGCCGGCGGAATTATCAAAAAGCAGTTCGACAACGGCCTGTTGCGCGGCCCCGCGGCTCGTGGAGCCATTGGAGATGACATCGGCCATGGCGCCACCGCGCAGTTGCCGCGCCGAAGATTCGCCCAGTACCCAGCGAATGGCGTCGATGATGTTGGATTTGCCACAGCCATTGGGTCCGACGATGACCAGCGGGTTGCGCTGCACATCGATGCGGGTGGCATTGCGGAAGGATTTGAATCCGTGTAGGTGGATGGCGGAGAGACGCATGGGCGCCGGTTTTTGCTATGATGGTGGCCGAACGCATTATCTTGAGGAGAACTTGATGCCCAGTCAACCGAGCCGCGATTTACAGAGCTTTCCCAACCCTTGCCCGGAACGCGATTACCTGGTGCACATGGATCTACCCGAGTTTACCTGCCTCTGCCCACTGACCGGCCAGCCGGACTTCGCGCATTTTCTTCTCGACTTCGTTCCCGACCAACGCAACGTGGAGTTGAAGTCCCTCAAGCTCTATCTGTGGAGCTACCGCAACGAGGGTGCCTTCCATGAAGCCCTCAGCAACCGCATCGCCGATGATCTGGTGCAGTTGCTGGAACCCCGCTACCTGCGCCTGCTGGGACGTTGGTATGTGCGCGGTGGCATCAGCACCGATGTGCTGGTGGAGCATCGGCAAGCCGGCTGGGACAACCCTTCCCTGCTGATGCAGTTGGGAGCGGCGCCGTGGACTCGACATCAGCCGGGGTATTAACTTCTGGCTCGGCAGCCCTGGACATACTTTGCTCCCAATCCGGCAACGGACGCCGTACTCAACCTCTTCATCCACGGACACTCGGTAGAATTGTTTTGCGCATCGCCAGCATGTCGTTTTGTAAGTGATCGCAATAAGATCGGGACGATTGGCAACCTCTTTCCGCCCTGATTCTTACCGAAATTCGGCGGGCCAAGGAGAATGGTCGCGGCATTCTGCTCATCCTGCACGACCCGCAACAGATTCGAAAGCTTGCCGACCGCGAACTTACCCTTGCCGCTGGAGATGCCTACTCATGAAGATGCGTGGATTTCGCAACGCCCGCCTGGTTCTGCCCGATGAAGTCGTGCTGGGTTCACTACTGCTGGATGATGACGGCAAGATCCGGGTCCTGGACGAGGGATCATCGAGTAGCGCGGAACTCCTCGACTGTGCTGGCGATTTCCTGCTTCCGGGCCTGGTGGATATCCATACGGACAATCTGGAACGGCAGGTACAGCCACGGACGCTGGCCCGCTGGCCCTCGCGCTCGGCCTTTCTGGCGCACGATGCCCAATGTATCGCAGCAGGAATCACCAGCGTTGCCGACGCCCTCTGCGTTGGTGACGCCGGCTTCGAGGCGCAACGGGTGCAGACCTTACGTGACGCCCTGGTTGACCTGCAACAGTTACGCGCTGGCGATCAGCTGCGCGCCGAGCATTTCCTGCATCTCCGTTGCGAATTACCGGTGGCCAATCTGCCGCAGCTACTGCAGGAAAGCCTGGCCGCAGGACCAGTGCAGATGCTCAGTCTGATGGATCACACTCCGGGGGTGGGACAGCACACCAATCTCGAAAAATTCCGCTCGGGGCGCCGCGCGGAGGGCTTTAGCGAAGAGGAGTTGGAGCAGCGCATTGCGGAATCACAGGAAAGGCACCATCGCTATAGCGCCCAAAATCGCGCCTTCATTCTCGAGCTGCTACGCGACGGTCCCCTACCGATAGCGAGTCACGACGACGTCTCGCCAGAAGAAATCGAACGCAACGCACACGATGGCATTCGTATCAGCGAGTTTCCGGTGACTCTTGCCGCCGCTCGGCACGCCGTGGATCTGGGCATGGCGACGGTGGCCGGCGCCCCCAATCTGGTCCGCGGTGGCTCCCACTCCGGCAATGTGGCGGTGGCTGATCTGGTGCGGGAGGGCGTAGTCAGTGCCCTGGCCTCTGACTACTACCCGAGCTCCTTACTGGAGGCGGCTTTCCTCCTGGCCGAGCGGAAGCTCGCCTCCCTTCCGCAGGCCATAGCCATGGTCACCAGTAGTCCAGCAAGGCTATTGGGTCTGGAAGATCGCGGAAGTCTGACCCCCGGACAGCGCGCAGATCTGCTGCGCGTGCGCTATCAGGACGGGCTGGTGACCCTGCGCGGAGTCTGGCGTGCGGGCGAGCGCGTCGGTTGAGAACCATGCGTGTCGCTCTCTACTATTTGCCGCCGGCCGATGATCCGCTGTGGAAGTGCGGAAGTCGCTGGCTGGGCTGGGACAGCCGCACAGCGTGCGCAGTCTCCCGACCCTATCCACAGGTACCGGCGGGGCGCGCCCAAGCTTATGGCTTCCACGCCACCATCAAGGCGCCCATGCCCCTCCAGGGTACTCTCGCAGATCTCGAAGCGGCGACCCGCTCTCTGCTGCAGCAGCATGAGCCGTTTCGCCTTCCGGATTTGCGTCTGGTGCTGGATGATGCCTTCCTGAGCCTGCGTTTGATGCAACCCTGCCCGGAATTGCATGCCCTGGCCGATGCCTGTGTCCGGGAACTGGATTCTTTCCGTCGTCCCTACGATGAGGACGAGCTTCGACGCCGGGACCGCGCCAGCTACAGCGAGCGGCAGCGAGCGCAGTTACGGCACTGGGGATATCCACATATCTTTACCGATTTTGTCTTTCACCTGACCCTGAGCGATGCACTTCCCGAGCCCGATGCCTGGCTACCGCAGGCACAGGAGTTTTTCTCAGAAGTCCTCCTTCGTCCCCGTTTTTTGCGCTCCCTTGCGCTCTTGGTGCAAGACGATGCCGAAGGCCCCTTCCGGGTCATCGCGGAAATTCCCCTGGGAACCCGCGGATGAAATCATCCTTCGTCTGGGTGGCCGGCCCCTCCGGGGCAGGGAAAGACACCCTGCTCCGCCTTGCCCAAGAGGCGTTATGCGCCGATCCCCGCATTTATTTTGCCAGACGCTTGGTGACCCGGCCGCAGCCCGCCTGGGGAGAAGAATACGTATCACCCGAGGACCTCGCGGCCCTCGAAAAACAGGGCTGGCTTGCCCTTTCCTGGCAGGCACATGGCTGGGAGTACGCGCTACCCTGGTCGGCATTGCCCCAGGATGGTCGCCTGGTAGTGGTCAGTGTATCGCGCCAGACCCTGCCCAGCTTGCGCCAGACTCTGGGGGGCAGCACGATCCTCATCGATGCCGACCCGCAGATTCGCCGCGCGCGCCTGCTGGCGCGGGATCGGGAATCTACCAACGCGATTTCCGAACGCCTGGCGCGCCAAGTCCCTCTTCGCCCAGACGTGGTGGATTTTTCTATCTCCAACAACGGCGCCGTGGAAGATGCGCTGACGGATCTGCTCATGATCCTGCGGAATTTGCTAGACTGACTGCCATGCCCATACAAATCACCAACTTTCAGAACGGCATCAGTATCTGGAAACAGATTGCCGAAGACCTTTACGCACGCATCGAGGCCAAGGAGTGGTCGAGCGGCGAGCGCTTGCCGAGCGAGCAGTTTCTGGCCGAGGAATATGGCGTCAATCGCCATACCCTGCGCCGCGCATTGCAACAGCTTTGCGACTTGGGGGTGGCAGAAACCCGGCATGGCATTGGGACCTTCGTCACCCAACCCCAGTTTGATTACCAATTAATGCAGCGTCCGCGCTTTTCTGAATGGGTCAAGAAATACCAGAAGCCTGGACACAATCAGATACTGGAAGCAAAAATTCTGGACCTAGCGGATTTGCCCGAACTGCGCCGTATCCAGTCCTATGGTGTTTTCCCGGATTTTCCGCGGGTCGCCATGGTCAAGACCCTGGGCTTCGTTGGCAACGAACCCATCTCCGTCGCCCGTCATCTCTTCTTTGGTGAACACTTGCTGCCACTGGTGGAAGACCTGCGTGCCGGGCGCGGGATTACCGAGTCACTGCGCCTGCGTGGCGTGCAGGATTACACCCGCATGCGCTCCACCATCCAGTCATCTCTGGCGCAAGCCACGGAGCGCGAGCTCCTGCAATTGGCAAAGGGCGAATGTCTGTTGCTTTGTGAAAACGTCAACGTCGATCCTGCCGGGGTCGGCATCGAGTTTTCTACCGTGCTGTACCCTGCCTCCCGGGTGCGGCTGGTCTACGAACCCGGCTGATTCAAGCCTAGACCGATCGCCGCTACCGTCTACGCCTGGAAACGCTCCGGACGATACGGCCAGGGATCCACAAAGGGGTGCGCGTCATTCTCCAGCATCTGCGCCACCAGTCGGCCGGTACTCGGCCCCATGGTCAGGCCCTGGTGGCAGTGCCCAAAGGCTAGAAAGATGCCTGGCTGCTCCCGCAGCGGACCGATGATAGGTAGCATATCCCCCGTACACGGACGATGTCCCAGCCAGGGCTCGGAGTCCAGGGGACGACCCAGACCCGGGTAGAGCTTACGCGCCGCCGCCTCCGCCAGGCTTAGCTGGCGCAACGATGGCGGGTCATCCCGCCCGGCAAATTCGGCCCCGGTGGTCAGGCGCAGACCGTGGCGCATCGGTGCGAGTACATAACCTGCCTCGCTATCCAATACCGGCAGCGGCAGTCCCGGCTCTGCGCTTTGGGAATAATGTTGATGATAGCCGCGTTTGACGAACACCGGGGCCTGATATCCCAAGCGCTTGGCCCAATCTATCGTCCAGGCGCCCATGCTGAGTACCAACCACGGAGCTTCCCCGGATTGTTTCTCGCCGCGGATACGCCAGCCGTGCGCGGTCTTTTCCAGTTTTTTGATACCCTCCAAGACAAATTCGCCGCCCTGTTGTTGAAAGGTCCGCAGATAGGCCTGGGACAGCGCGACCGGTTCGATCAGTGCCAAGGGTTGTGTCCAGTGAATGGCGCCAGCGAGACCAGCGCGCAGCATGGGAAGGTGCTGTTTTAGCGCGTTTTCGTCCCACAAGGCATATTCCACATCAAAGTGCAGCTTTTTAAAGGCGGCCGCCGCCGACTCCGCCGCCAAATGTTCCGGCTGCTGAAAGGTTTGTACCCAGCCCCCCGACCGATACAACTCGCTGGCATCGGTCACGGCTGCCAGCGCCAGGTGGTCCTCCAGGCAATGGCGAATGAGAGCACCGTAGTCCTTGGCACTGCGTTGCAGACGATCAGGACGAGATGCGCGCCAGTAGCGCAGAAAGGCGGGTGCCAGTGGCGGCAAGGCGCGAAACCGGTACTGTGCACGACTGCTGCGATTGCCGGCGTAACGCCAAAGTTCATGAAGATCCCGCGGAAAGGGCTGGGGGAACACCGCCTCACGTTGAATGAGTCCGGCATTGCCATAAGAGGTCCCCTCCCCCGCTGGCTGGCGATCCCAGAGTTGCACCTGCCAACCACGCAACTGCAACTGTAGCGCTATCGAGAGACCCACAATCCCCGCACCCGCCACCATCACGGACTTTGCCATAGCGCCGCCTCCCAGCCAATAAGCCAGAATTCAGAATAGCACAGACAGGAAGCAACGGCGGGAGTGCTCTAGCGGAAGCGCCTGAGCGGGACCTGCCGGGTGGCAGGCCCCGAATCATCACAGCGAAAAACTGCGCGGGCGCTGCCCCCAGTCGAACGCTCCGAGCATGTCGTAGGCATCGCGGTCGCGATGATTGAGTGGCGTCAAGCCAAAGCGGGTTTCAATGAACTTGAGGATACTGGCCGTACTTGCCAGATGGTGGTCCACCAGACCCTGACGCGCCCAGGGACTGATCAGCAGTGCCGGAACGCGGGTACCGAAACCGTACTCATCTACCACCTTGGGTGGCAGCGAATCCCAGAAGCCGCCGCCCTCGTCATAGGCGATGAAAATAGCAGTCTTTTCCCAGGCTGGCCCCTCTCCTACCGAACGAACCAAGCGCTCGACCCACTCCATCCCCACTGCGGCAGCAGAATCGGCAGGATGTTCGTCATGCGCAGCACTCGCCTTGATGAAGGATACGCCGGGGAGTTTCCCCTGCCGCGCATCTTCCAGAAAATCGTCGGCATCGCGCATGTGCCCATCCCGAACGTAATCAAACCAGCGCGGATAGTATTGGAACGGATTGTGGTGGGCGACGTAGAGCTGTGAGGTTTCCACCACAGCAGAGCCATCTCCTGGACCAAAGGCGGTTTTCAGGGCCCAGGGCTTTACCCGATTCCAGTTTTCGTTATACCAGGACCAGTCGACCTTGGCGGCGTTGAGGCGATCGCCAATGTTGTCGTAGGTCTGAGCGGCGGGAGGCGGACTGATCTTCAATATTTTCGGCTCACCGGCGTTGGTCGGACCCTGCAACGGTGGCAGGTCGTTCACCATCACGCGACGATGGTCGTAAGGCAGGTCGAAGAAGGCGTGCTGCAGACCCGCCTCACGAGGATCGAAGGGTGCAACATTTTCGTCTGGGACGCTGGGATTGACGCAAGAGCGGCACGCCGCCAGATACAGCGCATTTCCCGTGCTCCCGCCGCTCATGGCCTGATAGAAATGATCAAAGAGCACATATTCATGCGCCATGCGGTGGTAAAACGGCAGGTCCGCCGCCTCATAATAACCCAGCACCGGGCCGCTGGGCCGGGCCAGATCAAAGGCAATCTGCGCCGGTGTCATCTTGCGAAACTCGTCGCGACTGAGGTGCCTGTGGGCACCACCCGCCAGCGCCACGAAAAGATCCATCTTGCCGTTGTTGACCTCTGCCATCATGCGGAAGAAACGGTGCTTGGGATCCCAGCGCACGTTACCCTTGGCGGGGATGAACGGCGCCAGATGAAATGGCTGGTTCGGCAAGGTCGCCTGGGTAAAAGCCGGAATTTCCGTGGGTAATGGTAGATTGGCGTAAGGGATGCCCGCAGGATTTTTTTGCAGGTTAGTAAAGCGCGGATCGATTTTTCCAGCAGCGTCCAAAAGATTGACCACCTTTTGGCCATTGCGCGGCTGAAATGTCCCGAAGTAATGATCAAAACTCCGGTTTTCCTGAAAAATCACTACGACATGCTCGATCTTGCTGCGCAGCATCTGCTCACTGCTGACGCCAGCCGCATGGGCCACACCCAACAGATGCGGGCCAGCAACGGCGGCACCGGCACCCAGACCCAGATGCTTCAAAAATGAACGACGATTCATGGATTGCAAAATACGCTCCTTGTCTTAGGGTAAAATGTGGATGAGTTTTGCGCAATTTCCCTTCCGTCCAGCCATAAACGCGCCTGGGCGAGGAAACTCCTGGAGGGCATCGGCACGGATGGTGATCCATGCCTCGGTGAGGATGCTTCCCTCACCCTGCAGCTCGTGGCCGCTATGGTTGTCCTTACTCTCGCAACGCAGTTCGAGAGACTTCGCATTGGGAAGATGAAATGCCGTACCATAAGCGCGCAACAGATCGTTGCGCTTGACCCATTGCCCATGGTGATCCCGCACGTATGCCGTAAAACTGCTGGCATTGACGTCCCCCAACAAGCGCAGGGCCGTCTGAAAAAAGGGATCGGGCTTTTCCCCGATGCAGGCCTCGTGTTTGTAATATTCATGGCGATCCAGGCAGACCTTGCGCATGGGCATATTGGCGGTCAACTCGCGGCTGACTGCGGGCGACAGTTCGAGGGATGGCAAGGAACAACTGTCGTGGGGGGCCATACTCTGATTCCGGAACCAAAAACAGCCGTGCTGCCACCAGGTCTTGGGCTCCATTCCACTTGCAATGAGCTGTTGCGGGCGGCTAGCCCAGAGACCGTGCAGACTCCACTGCTGGCTGGCGCGCGACGCAGGCGTCAGATCGTTACAAGCGGCACCTATTCGTGTCCAGGTGGCACAAACGCCAGGCTGCCAAAGCATGGCGAAGGTGTAGTGTGCAAAGCGTAGGTTCGGAACAACCGGGACGACGGCTGTCTCGGCCTGGACGCCCCCTACAAACAGACTCAACAGCGCCAAACACGCAAGCGCAAATTTTTTCACAACTCCCTCCTGATTGCCGGCTATTCGTGCCTGGGCAATATTATGATTTAGCAGACAAATGCACTTCTACATCAAATACCGTCGCCTTTTTGGGCATGTCTTTGGTAAACGGCGGATACGTTCCGCTCTTGACCGCCTGCAAGGCGGCGCGGTCAATCGCGCCCACTCCACTTGATTGCGCCAGCCGCGCCCAAAGCAATCGCCCAGAGGGCGTCAACTCAAAGCTGATCACCGCCGTACCGCTCAGGTGCATCAGCCGTACCGCTTCCGGTACATGGGCAGCAGATTGCACCTGTGCGCGCACCAAGGCCGCATAGCTGGCGATGGCGGCCTCTGCCAGGGCCGGACTCGGTGCTGGCGGCGGCGTCACCGGGGGTGCTGGCGGCACGACGGGTGCCGTGGGCATGGGCGTCTTGGCCATCAAAGGTTTGGGCGTTGGCGCGTGATGCACTACCGGGTGTGGAATTGGGTGCGGAACCGGCTTCGGTACCGGATGCGGAATCGGCTTGGGTACCGGTTTAGGGTGCACCACCGGCTTGGGTGTTGGCGGCACCGGCTTGGGCTTGGGCGGCTGCACCATATGAATGGCAATCCGCTTAGACTTGGGCGGTGGCGGTGGACTCTTCTGGTTGCTGACCCAGATCAGTCCTGCCAGCAGGGCAAGCTCGATGACAGCACCGATGATCAACGCCCGACCGAAATACCCTTTGGGCCGGAACGCCGAGGAACGCGGAGACAGTACAGCACTCATCTCAGCTCGCCTTGGCCGCCAGGCCGATATCGCTGGCACCCGCCTTCTGGCAGGTATCCATGACGTTGATGAACTTCTGGTAGGCCACGGCCTTGTCCGCGGCAATGGTAATCACAGTTTTGCTCGGATCGCCGTCTCCACGGATAAGACTCTCCAGGCCCGCCAGATCATAGTGCTGATTTTTGACCACCACCGTACCATCCTCTTGGATGTTGATGGTCATGTGAGGGCGTGGCAACTGCTTCGCCTCGCTCGACTGCGGCAGCTGCAGATTGAGGCCCTGGTCCGGAATCATCTGGATCGTGATCATAATAAAGAACACCAGCAAAAACAGCATGATGTCAATCATCGGGATGATCTCGACGCGCCCCTTCTTGCGTTCGAAATAACGCCGCTCCATCAGCCGGCCCTCGCCATGGCTACTGGCTGCACTGAAGATTCACTGGGATCGGCATCGGGATGCAGCATGGGCTGTCCATCCATGCGATTGAGCAACATGGTCTTCACCGAATCGAGCTGCAACAGGATCATGCGTACCTGATTGTTGAAGGCGTTGAAGGTGAGCAGGCCCAAAATGGCAATAAAAAGACCAGAGGCCGTGGCCACCAGGGCATCGGCGACGCCCGCGGTAACTTCCGTGGGTGCGTGGCCCGGCGCTGCCAACACATGGAAGGCGTGGAACATGCCGATAATCGTACCAAAAAGGCCGAGCAGCGGTGCCAAGGTGATGATGGTATCGAGCAACCAGAGACGGCGGTCGAGTTGGGGAGCGAGCACGATCACCGCTTCTTCCAGGCGGTTGGCCAGGGCATCGCCCTTGACCTGGCCGGCATGACTGGCCGCCATGCGCAACAGGCTCGCTTCCGGCAGACCGCTGGCCTGTTCGGCTAGACGGTCGAGTATGGCACGGTCCAGGCGACCGTGATCGGCCAGTTCATGGACGATGGCGTCGCCACGCGCCAAGGTGCGGCGCAGGTACCAGAAGCGGTCGACCATGACGGCCAGTTCGATCAGTAACAGAGCCATCAGGACATATAGGATACCATCGGAATAGTTGGCCAGATGTACGAGGTAAGCGATGTTCACGGAAATACTCTCCTGTTTTGCGAAGGCCTCAGCGTATCAGAATCATGTGACACTATGATGAAGCCTGGATGACAAAAATATGACACTTGAAAGGCCTTATTTCGCACGCGGAATGCTTAGTCGATAGCCAAATCCGTGCACAGTCTGCAACCAGCTGGAGGCCCCGACTTCCTCCATCCGCTTGCGTAGACGGTGAATCTGCGCGGCAACGGTGTTCTGCTGCACCTGCCTCTTGCTCATCGCTAGGTGCTGGGCGATCTCCATCGGCGAAAAGGCACGTTCCGACTGCTGCGCCATGTAGTGAAACAAGTGGAACAGCCGTTTGCTCAGGTGCAATTCTTGGTCGAAGATATATACACGACGACTTTCCGGATCTATACGCAGGATCCCCGGAATATCGATCGCCACTTGTTCCCAGGCGTGCCCATGACGTAGCAGCGCACTCGCTTGGGCCAGCACCAGTGCCTCGCTGGCAGGCGTTCCCACGTAGACATTGACGCCGGCGTCGAGGGCGATCATCGCCTCCTCGTCGCCCTCAGGACCGAGCGCCATAACCGCTGTGCCACAATGGAGAAGTTGTTCCTGACTCTCCTGCAAGGTGGCAGCCAGCTGGCTGCCCCAGTCAGCGAAAATCAGCAGCTGCGGCGACCACTGCCGCAACTGTGTACCGAGCGCCGCAACATTCTGTACCTGCCTGGGCACGGCCCGCTGGCTACGCAACCGCTTTTCCAGAGAATCGGTGAAGGGTCCATCGCCATGCAGCATCACGCGTGCATGATACAGTGGATTGATCTCCTCCCAGCGGGTGGCGGCAAGCAGGGTCAAGAGATCACGCAGGTGTATGGCGTGATGCATACTTCCAGCGATGAAGGCATAGATCATGGTGATCCCCTGTGCGTTTCTGCGTACAAATCAGACTTTCTTACGCAGTAGTGTAACGTTTTTATGTTACGTTTTTATGAATCTTTTATGACACTTTTATGACAGTATTCTGAATACGGAAAATATCGCCAAAATACGAGACAAAGCTTTCACGACGTGGCTATAATCCGCGGAGATCCTCGGCCAAAACATCCTGTATGACCGAATTGCAGCAAGCCTCCCTCCCCAAGACCTGGCGCGGCAACTGCCGGGCGATCTTTGTTTCCGACATCCACCTGGGTAGCAAGGGCTGTCAGGCCGAGGCATTACTTGATTTTCTTCGCCACTACGAAGCCGAGTACCTCTATCTGGTGGGCGACATCATTGATTTCTGGGCCCTGAAACGGCGCTGGTACTGGCCTGTTGCCCACAGCACCGTCATTCAGAAGGTGCTGCGTCAGGCCCGGGCAGGGGTGCGGGTCACCTACGTACAGGGCAATCACGATCCCGTTCTGGGTCTGCTGGACTCCTTTCTGGAAGGCGACGAGCACCGACTCGCTGTGGGAGAAATCCGGATTGTTCCGGATTGTGTCCACCAAACCGCCGACGGACATCGCTTGTGGATCACCCACGGCGACCAATTCGACCTCAGCATGCACTATGCCCGCTGGCTCACGCATCTGGGCGACCGCGGCTACAGCCTGTTGCTGACTCTAAACCGATGGCATCAGCGCCTCAATCGACTGCTGGGAATCCGCAGCCATTGGTCCTTGAGCGCCTTTATTAAACATCGTATCAAGCGTGCCGTTCAGTTCATCAGCCAGTATGAGGAATTCGTCGCCCGGGAATGCCGCCGGGGCGGTTATGACGGCGTGGTCTGCGGCCATATCCATCACGCCGAAATCAAGTGGATGAACGGCATTGAATACTACAACGATGGCGACTGGGTGGAGAGCTGCACAGCCTTGGTCGAGGACTTTGACGGCACCCTACGGCTGGTTCGTTGGCCAGATCTGGAGACAGAATGAAAATCGCCTTGGTTACCGATGCCTGGTCCCCCCAGGTGAATGGAGTCGTCCGCGCCCTACAGGCGACGGTACAGGAACTACAAAGGCTTGGGCACGAAGTGCAGGTGCTTCATAGCGGTGCTGGTGCCACCATACCCTGCCCCAGCTATCCAGAAATCCCTCTTGCTACCCAGCCTTTCGCCCTGGTCCGACAGACTTTCCAGGAATACCGCCCAGACGCCATACACATTGCTACCGAAGGGCCACTTGGCCTTGCCGCACGGCTATGGTGCGCAGGCCACCAATGGCAGTTCACCACGTCCTTCCATACTCGATTTGCGGAATATCTAGCCGCCAGATCCCCCGTACCCCTCGCCTGGAGCTATGCTTTTCTGCGCTGGTTCCATAATGGTGCCGCGCGCACCATGGTGTCCAATGTCGCTTTGGCCGACGAATTGCGGGGCTGGGGTTTCCGCAATCTGGTGCAGTGGAGCCGCGGCGTCGATAGCGATCTCTTTCGTCCCTGGCCAGATCAGGATTCGGCCGCCTTGCTTCCGGGAAAGCGTCCAGCCTTCGTGTATTTTGGTCGGGTGGCCATCGAAAAGAATGTGGAAGATTTTCTTCGCCTCGAACTGCCGGGCAGCAAGCACATCATTGGCGACGGACCGCAGGCTGCGGAGTTGCGTGAACAATACCCGGATGTGCATTGGCATGGCATGCAGCACGGCGAGGAGCTGAGCCGCCATGTGGCAGCTGCCGATGTCATGGTCTTTCCCAGCCGCACCGACACCCTCGGTCTCGTAGTACGCGAGGCGAATGCCTGTGGCGTACCCGTGGCGGCTTACCCGGTCACAGGTCCGCAAGCGAGTATTGTCGATGGCATCAACGGCTTCCTGCGTGATGACCTGCGGGAGGCAGCCATTCTTGCGCTGGACCTGCGCCGCGACGACTGTCGCAACGCCGCCCTGCAGTATAGCTGGGACAAATGCACGGCGGATTTTCTCCGCCACCTGGTTCCGGCGCAGGGGACGTAGTCAGGCCGCTTCCCGGACAATCACCTCGGGATCCGGCTTGCCACCCGTCTCCGGTAAGGTCTCGCCCGCCATCTCTACCCCCAGGACCTGCGTCAGCACTGCCCCCAACAGGCCCGCGGAAGCCAGGATGAGCAGCAAGCCACCAATGCCTAAATGTGCCTGGAGAATGGGCAACAAAAAGACACTGGTTGCAGCACCGACCCGACTGAATGCCGTACTGAAACCATGACCGCTGGCGCGGAGCTCGGTCGGGTAGAGCTCGGTGGGAATGATCCAAGTAGTGTTGCCGGGCCCGAAACTGTTGGCGACCTGAAAAAGGATCAGTCCCACGGCGACGATAGTGAAGGGAGGTTGCCCCGTTAGGGCGAAGGCACCAACCAGTGCCAGACCGACGGCATCCCCGAGAAAACCCCAGATCTGCGTCTTGCGCCGACCGATTCGGTCAATGAGCAGGGCCAGAGGTACCCAGCCGAAGACAAAGCTTGCCGTGAAAAGCGCATTCCCGATCACCGCCTGCTCCTGCGTGCGTAGCCCCAGATGCAACAGCATGATAGGTAGGAAGATGGCCATGGCGTATCCCATCACGTCCATCAGAAACCAGGGGATGGCGGCATAGAGAGTGCGGCGAAGATAGGTTTTGCCGAACAGATCGAACCAATTGTGTTGCTTTGCCCCATCCATGCTGGCGGCCAGCTCCTGCAACGCGACGTGCCGTTCGGGTTCACTGAGTTGCGGCGCGAGCCAAGTGACGACTTCGCTGGCCTCCTGCAGACGGCCACGGCGGATGAACCAACGCGGTGACTCCGGCAAATTACGCCGCAGCCACAGCACCAGCACCGCCGGTACTGCGCCGGAAACCAGCATCCATCGCCAGGCGTCGGGACCGGTATGCAGAAGAAGAAGCCCAACGATACTCGATACCAGTGCCCCTCCCATCCACAGCCCAAAAATCCAGATCATGGCCGCACCACGTGATTTTTTAGGGAGGAATTCGGCCATGTAGGTGGAGCTCAGAGGGTAGTCTGCCCCCACACCGAGCCCCAGAAAAAAACGCAACACGATCAGTGATGTGGCATCCCAGGCAAAGCCGGAGAGCAATGCCGCGAAGAAAAATGCGGCGATATCGATCAGGTAGATCGTTTTGCGCCCCCAGCGATCGGCAATCGGTCCACCGAATAATCCGCCGACCAGCGCGCCGACCAGCGCCGCCGTACCCAGCCCCCCTAATTCGGATGGCGTCAGATGCCATTGCTCCTTGAGCAGAATCAGCGCGATCGCCATGATACTGAGGTCATAGCCATCGAGAAAAATGCCCAAACCTGAGGCCCACAATATGCGCCGATGTTTCCGCGTGACCGCCTGCCGATCGAGAGCGTTGATCGCATCCATAAATGTACCTGCGTGTTCTGACGAAAGTCAAAGGGTAGCATATTATTATGACACTTTTATGAACGTGGCAGATCAGCGGGCCGCACCCTATTTGTAATAATTTTGTCATATTCCCTGCCAATCTGCTGAGCATTGCCATGATGCCCGACTCTCGCCTACTCTTCCACAAGGAATAATAGGAACGACTCATGATGCAAAAACGAATTCTGGTATTGGGTGGTGATGGTTTTTGTGGTTGGCCGACGACCCTGCACCTCTCAGCCCGAGGCCACGAGCTACATATCGTCGATAATTTTGTGCGCCGTCGCCAGGACGAGGAACTGGGCGTGCAGTCGCTGACGCCGATCCGCCCGCTTTCGGAGCGCATCGAAGCCTGGCGCGAAGTCAGCGGACGCGATCTGGGCCTCAGCACGCTGGACATCGCTCGCGATTACGCTGAACTCAAGAAACTGATCGGGCAGTGGCGCCCGGATGCCATTGTCCATTTTGCCGAACAACGATCGGCACCCTATTCCATGAAGTCTTCCTGGCACAAACGCTTTACTGTAGATAACAATCTAAATGCCACCCATAATGTCCTCTGTGCCATTGTCGAAAATGGTCTAGAGGAGCATACCCACTTGGTTCATTTAGGAACGATGGGGGTATATGGCTACAAAACTTCGCGATTCAAATTACCGGAGGGATATCAGCGCGTACGGATTTTGTCCCACGAAAATCAGGAAGAAGGAGAAGAGACGGAAATTCTCTATCCGCCAGATCCCGGATCTATTTACCACATGACCAAGACCCAGGATCAATTATTTTTCTATTACTACAACAAGAACGACGGGCTGCGGATTACTGATCTGCATCAGGGGATTGTCTGGGGTACGGAGACTACTGAGACTCTGCGCGACGAGCGTTTGATCAATCGCTTTGACTACGATGGCGATTTTGGCACCGTTCTCAATCGCTTCATTCTGCAAGCGGCGGTTGGCCACCCCCTTACGGTGCACGGGACCGGGGGCCAGACTCGCGCCTTTATTCACATTCGCGATACCGTACAATGCATTCGCTTGGCAATCGAGCACCCACCCGCGACCGGAGAGCGCGTTCGGGTATTTAACCAAACCACGGAAACCCATCGCGTGCGCGACCTGGCCCGACTGATTCATGAACTCACCGGCGCGGAAATGCAATTCGTTGACAACCCCCGCAATGAACAGGTAGAAAATGAGCTCCAAGTGGAAAACCAGGGGTTGCAAAACCTGGGGTTACAGCCCATTACCCTTTCTGCTGGGCTTTTGGCTGAAGTGTCTGAAGTTGCTGACAAATATCAGCATCGCTGTCAAAGTAGCAAAATTCCAGCACGTTCCCGCTGGCGCATAAAAAATCACGTTCGATAGAGCATCCAGAATCACGTACCCGTGCACCCAACAGGAAATAACCTACTTACTTCTATTAAATATAATGATGTATATTTTAAGCTTATAATAAAATATAATATTATAATACATCAATATAATTCCATTTTTTTATATATCCGCACAAACAAATCATAGAAAATTCGACGTTGTATATATAGTTGGATGTAAGCTATAAAGATTGATGTTCAGACTAGGTTATCTCTGGATACGCTAGGAGAAATTACATGCCATTCCACAAATTCATTCGAAGGGGGAAATTTGTGCTGACCCCCGCACTTATCCTACCGTTGGCCGGCTGTGCCAAAGGTTCACCCTGGTGGATCTTCGACCCGAAAGGCGTCGGAGCACATGCCAGCTTCATCTATATGATGATTGATGTGGGAGTGATGCTGGCGATTGTTGGCGCTACTGCCCTGGCAATCGTCTGGTTCATGTGGAAGTACCGTAAAGGCAGCAATCGGGGCGCCTACGACGGCAAATGGGCGCATTCCAATACACTGGAAGTCGCCTTTTGGGGCATTCCCATCATCGCCGTGGGCTTTCTCGCCTGGGCGGTTTCAGTCAATGGCAGCTTTGCCGTCAACCCCTACAATCCCACGGCGATCACCAAACATCTGAAACCCAATGGTGATCCCATCGACATCGACGTCATAGCCACCGACTGGCAGTGGCTTTTCATTTATCCGCAGTATCATCACATAGCCATTGCCAACAAGCTGGTAATTCCCGCCCATACTCCGGTGTTTTTCCGCCTGACATCAACCGCCGTTACGACGGATTTCTTCGTCCCTCAACTCGTGGGAATGATCGACGTAATGCCCGGCATGCGCACCAAAGACGCCTTGATGAGCGACCACCTGGGCACCTATCAAGGGATCGCCGCCGATTACTGTGGTGCAGGCATGTCGTGGATGCTCTTCAAAACACACGTGGTCAGAAAGACGGATTTTGATCGCTGGACCCAAATGATGGAAAGCAATCCGGATACCATGGACTACCAGCAATTCAACCGTTTTGCCGAACCCTATATCAACGTGCATGATAAAACACCGGCATGGGGTCACGTAGAACCTGGCTTATTTGATCATGTGATGCTGGAGGTCATGAATGGCAAGAAGTGGCCGCTGCCGATGTTCATGACCGAAAACATGTTTCATTATCTGAAAATTCAAGCCGCAGAACATCGCGCATAAGTCGCAGACAGCATGGAGATTCGCTATGTTGGTTAACGTACCGGGACCTTGGAGTCCGTTATTAGGGCGCTTGGCACTATCCGAAATCCCCTACACTAATCCCATCCTGGCACCACTCTTTATAGTGATTGTGCTCGCCGGCATTGTCTTGATTGCTGGAGTCACGTATTACGGTAAGTGGGGCTATTTGTGGAAAGAATGGTTCACCACCGTCGACCATAAAAAACTCGGCATCATGTATATCATCCTGGGGCTTATCATGCTGTTTCGCGGCTTCATCGACGGGTTGATGATGCGCACCCAGCAAGCCCTCGGTGATGGCCCCGGCGATAATGGCATGAAGGTCATGGGGGCAATTCATGGCTATCTGGCACCGTTTCATTTTGGCCAGATCTACAGTGCCCACGGGTTGATCATGATTCTATTGGCGGCAACCCCACTGTTGGTGGGTCTCATGAATATCATCGTGCCGCTACAGATCGGCGCCCGCGATATGGCCTATCCGTACCTAAATGCCCTGGGCCTTTGGATCACCACCGCGGCGGTTTTTCTGATCATGATCTCACTCTTCGTGGGCGATTTTTCGCATAACGGCTGGTTCGGTTATGCCCCTATCTTTGAACTTGCGTACAGCCCGGGCGTTGGGGTGGATTACTGGATCTGGACTTTGGAGTTGGTTGCCCTCGGGACCACGCTAGGAAGCATCAACTTTCTCGCTACGGTGGTGAAAATGCGGGCGCCGGGAATGACCTGGGGCCGCTTACCGGTATTCACCTGGACAGCGGTTTCTGCAAACATCATCGCTCTGACCTCCTTTCCCTGTCTGCAGGTGGCCCTGGCCTTGGTGGGCGCCGATCGCTATCTGGGCACCCACTTCTTTACCGCTGGATTCGGTGGCAATCTGATGCTCTATACCAATCTGTTTTGGCTCTGGGGGCATCCAGAAGTCTATTTCGTTATCCTTCCCGCCTTCGGCATGCTCTCCGAGGTAATTCCGGCATTTTCCGAGAAGCCTATATTTGGCTACATCACTATGGTGTTGGCTTCCTTTGCCATCGCAGGCGTATCATGGATTGTTTGGTTGCACCATTTCTTTACCATGGGAATGGGTCCATATGTCAGTACAGAATTCAGTATCGCAACCATGCTTGTGGGCATACCCACGGGCGTCAAAGTCTTCAACTGGGCTTTTACTCTATATCGCGGGCGCCTGACTTTCTCGGCTGCCATGTTGTGGTCTATAGGTGCACTTTTCCTGCTGCTCATCGGCGGCCTGACCGGTATGATGCTGGCCATTCCAGCCATCAACTACATGGTGCACAACAGCGTCTTTGTTGTCGCGCACTTCCACATGATGCTGCTGTGTATCGTCTACGCGGTATTTAGCGCAATCATTTTCTGGTTCCCCAAGATCTATGGCTTCAAACTCAATGAGGCCTGGGGAAAGATCATGTTCTGGCTCTTTTCCGCTGGAACCTTCCTGGTCTTTTTCCCGATGTTCATGCTGGGCTTCATGGGCGAAACGCGGCGTCTGGACTGGCCATTCAATCCCCAGTGGGGTCCCTGGTTTGATGTGCAGGAAATTGGCATCTTTGTCTATATACTATCGGTCCTTGCGTTCCTCTGGATGTTGTATGTGAGTATTCGCGATCGTCACGCCAATCGCGTACATACCGCCGATGCTTGGGGTACTTCCCGCAGCCTGGAATGGTTAACCGACACACCGGTGCCTTTCTATAACTTTGCCATGGTGCCGCATATCAATGCGTTGGATGAAGTCGCATGGCGTCGTGAACATGGCTTCATGGATAAGAAGCCAGATCACTTCAAGGCGATCCACATGCCGAACAACACCCCTATCGCGTTGTACATTGGTGCGTTGACTTTCTTGGTAGGCTTTGGGCTCACCTGGCGTGTTTGGTGGCTGACCCTCGCGTCTTTGATTCTTGCGGTCATTCTCATGATTTATCGCTCCAACAAAGGCGATCCCGGCTACATCATTCCTGCCGAGAAAATGGAGGAAATGGATCGGGAATCCAAAGCGCGCATGCTGAGTGACGATAGTCACCAGGTTCCGCACGGTGGCGGCTTCTCTGGCGGTACGGTGACTGCGTATACGGCGCTCGATCGCGATGCCTCCGGATCGCTGACTCCACCGAACGATTCCCGACATCTGTAAGCACCACTTGGGGCTGATCGCAAAATTCGCCTTCGGCCTCGGTTTCGAATACTAAGGAGTTTTTATGCATGCTCAAGACAAGGTGGTGGATCCCAATGAGGTAGTGCTGTGGTCTGACGACTACGAAGGGCACGACGTCATTTCCACCAGAACTTTCGGCTTTTGGATGTATGTACTGAGTGATGGCATGCTGTTTGCCACTCTTTTTGCCGCCTACGGCGTTCTCAGCTACAGCCATAGCTATTACACTGGTCCCACTCCGGCACAGTTTGTCGCCCCCTGGTATACTTTCATCCAAACCATGGCGCTGTTTCTGAGTGTTCTGGCCTATGGTTTTGCGATGACCGCACTCAAAAGTGGCAGCAAAGCCGGCGTAGTAAACGGTATAATTGCCTCCATACTGCTGGGCGGGGTATTTCTGGGCTTGAACATACATGACGTGCTGCGCATGATTAGTATCGGCGTCACGCCAGAGACCAGTGGCGGATTATCCGCCTTTTACGCCCTGACTCAGGTGCATGCGGCACACATTTTTATCGGTCTGATCTGGATGCTCGTCATGCTTTACCAAATCATGCGCCAGGGTTTCACGGAGGATACCGTAGGTCGTCTCATCAGTCTGCGCATGTTCTGGCAATTCCAGGCCGTCATGTGGGTGTTCATTTATATATTTGTTTATCTCTGGGGGTATATGTCATGAGTCATGGACACAGCGATCCCATTCACCATCCTGAGGTGCAGATGGCTACGAACCGTAATTATATCACGGGATTCGTGGTTTCCTCTCTACTGATGCTCGCCGCCACGATTCTGGTAGACGGCCATATTCTGCCATCTTTCGGTCTACTGTTAGCCATTATTGGTTGCGCGGGTATTGCCATCATTGCCCAAGTCTATTTCCTGCTGCATATCGATATCTCTGAACACAACATCTGGAACACCGTAGCCTTGGTAATGTTCATTCCGTTGTTCATCATCACGATTGGTCTCACTTGGTGGATGTTCTCACAATTGTACATGCGCACCATGCCCATGATTCCGGGCATGCCAGGAATGCACTGAGCAAAAACGCAGTCGGGGCTCTCGTATTGCGGGTGCCCCTACTTCAAAGCGGAGGCAGAGTATGAGCCCAGAAATCACAATCGGTCTCGCCGTTTTGTTGGCGCTCTTTGTTTTCGCTCTCGTGGCAGGAATGATCATCCTCCGCCGCCTCCTGAAGCTCGACCAGGATCGGGAGACGCGCGAAACACCTCACGACGTCCAAATCAGCGAACCCCTGACCAAGTGATCCTGAGCTGCAAGCCTGACTTGGTGAATCTGCAACAACCCCCTATAATGCATCTTCGAATGCCGGCATAGCTCAGCAGGTAGAGCAGCTGATTTGTAATCAGAAGGTCACGAGTTCGATTCTTGTTGCCGGCACCAAATAAAACAGCAACTTAGGGAAATTCTTGGGCGCCTTTTTCTTGCTGTCTAAGATGGTGTCTAAGAGTGACCAGCGGAATCTCCCATGGATAAGGCTTTTGCAGTGGCGCCGATTCGTGCACATTATGGTTGTGGATAGAAGCGGCGATGGGTGCCCACGATCGATCAGAATGACCGCCCACGATGCATCAGAATCGGTGCCCACGATGGTCCAGAATATGCAACAGATGCCTTGCAGAGAGCCCGAGCGGTAGGCGGTACCATTATCCACCACCAGTTTCCGGGGCACGCCCCGCTTGAGCAAAGCCTGTTTGAGGCCGCCTTCGATATCGAGGGCCGTCTCGCCCAAGCAGAAAGCGCTGTGGGTGAGGAGCCGGGAGGCATCGTCCATCAGCGAGACCCAATAGACCTGGCGCTGTTTCCCATGGAGGGAGATCCGGGGCCATGCAGCACATCGCCATACCAGAGATCTCTGGCATGAGCGACGACGAAGCTGCGCTTTTCCTCGGGCGCCTGGGTGCCGGGCCGGGACAGGCCGTGACGTTGCAACAGGCGGTGGATGGCCGAGCGCGACACGCTCCCCTGCGCCACTGGCCCGCCGGCTTCCAGGAGAGACTGAATCTGTCGTAGGGAACGACTCGGATTCTCCTGCTTGTATGCCAGGATTTGTTCTTGCACTTCGGCGGCGATCTGGGATTGGCCGCGGTCCCGACGCGGACGCGGTACCAGGCCATCGATCCCGTGGTCCCGATAGGCGTAATACCAGGCAGCAATGGTCTTGGCGCTGAGGCAGGTCCGGCGGGAGCCGGGAATCTCATAGTGGCGCTCGGCCAGTTCCTGCACAAGGCGTCGAAACTCTCCCCGATGCAGGGGCCGGTGCAACGTAACCGCTCAAACGGCACCGTACTTTCCGGGCTGGCTGGCGAGCTCTAACCTGCTTTTGTTTTCACTGAGCAGGAGTGCGATATGAACCCGCGACGCAGCCAGAGCGACTGGCAACGACT
>Ga0078972_1000349_pt1 | contig 107075 bp, 87 predicted proteins | sample YelNatPaOPGAMG01_FD_67568 | JGI IMG/M metagenome (GOLD analysis project Ga0078972, IMG submission 67568) | Hot spring thermophilic microbial communities from Obsidian Pool, Yellowstone National Park, USA - OP-RAMG-01 (SPADES assembly) (version 2) | ecosystem: Environmental > Aquatic > Thermal... | reverse complement strand
TCGGATAACGGACCGCAGAAAGAAGGCGGAAACGACCCGGACTTCTTTGATTCAAACGGTCCTTTGCGAGGGATTAAACGCGACTTGTATGAAGGCGGTATCCGGGTTCCGTTAATCGCCAGATGGAAGGGGAAAATCAAACCGGGGCAGACTTCAAATCATGTAGGTTATTTTGGGGATATGATGGCGACATTTGCCGAACTCGCCGGAGCCGTCCCACCGACGGATATTGATAGCTTAAGCATCGTTCCCACCCTTCTTGGAAATAAAAGCAAACAAAAAGAACACAGGTTTCTTTACTGGGAATTTCACGAACGCGGGTTCAGTCAGGCAATCCTGCTTAATGGCAGATGGAAAGGAATCCGAACACTCCGTCGGGATAATCCGATTCAGTTGTTTGATTTAAAAAATGATATTTCTGAACAACACGACGTGGCTTCAAAATATCCGGACATTGTTAATGAAATCCGAGTGTTGATGGAAATAGCAAGGTATGATAACCCAGACTGGCAACCAAAGGACGCGCCAGTTCAGAAAAAATAGGTCTGAAACCGGATTGGTTTGTCGGAATTGATTTCTTAAAATTTTATTGAGCGGTTTTGCTGAAAGGCAAAATAGGGTTAATCTAACAAGTCCTCGAGGGTCTTAATTTTCGATTCCATGTATTTTATGATAGGTAATGCCCGGGCAATTGCATTCTGTTCGGTTTGTCCCGGAAACGTCCTCATAACAACACGTCCGACAGCGATTATATCGCCATTTTTGTCATGTAACGGCATCCAGACCTCGTAAGTCTTTGAGGTTTTAGCAGTATAGACTACACCGCGTTTGAGGATGTCGCTTTCTGCCTTACCTCCCGGCTTTCCGACGTCCGACTGATCCGAACTTGCAATGATCTTAACCTGATTTTCAGGGGGAACAGTGGCGTAAATCTTCAGACCAAGCAGTCGCGAATATTTGCTCATGGTTTCTTTCACGAGCGTCTGGGCATACGGCACACGCGGTGTATAAACAATTTTAGCCCCAGAAAAGTAGGCAACCGAATCGGATTTTGTCCAGAACCCGATTTTACCTTTTCCGAAGCTATTGTCCGTTAAAGTTGGCATGACCTCTTTTCCATCCAGCATAATCTGAATCTTGTTACCCTTGCAGTTTATGGTGAGCTCATACCAGATGCCTTTTTTGATTTCCATAGACGGTCCGATTATTGTTCCACGAACGCCGTTAACGACTTTGTAAAACCGGAAGTTCCCATCCTTTGCGTTTGCGCGGGCAACATAGAAATTATTCGTGTCCTGATATCTGAACACAACACCTGCCATTTGCTCGGCTTCACCGTCAACAATCTTAAACCGGACTGTCATGGTAAAATCGTCAAATATCTCGTCTTGATATACGAAAACCGGGAACCGTTCATCGGTTTTATCTTTTGAGAGCTGGGCAAGCACTGGACGCTTTGTGGTGCTCACTGCGCGCGTGGAGAATGGTTTTAGCGCCGGCGGGACATCCTCGAGGATAATCCGCCAGTCGCCGGGTTTGCCTTCCCCGACCAGTTCACTCTTAAAACCTTGCGGTTTATCGCCTTCTGCGAGTTCACTGAAATCAAAAATCTTTTCAGCGCCTCGGCAGGCAATTGTTGCAATCAAAAAGGCTATCCAAAAATATCTTCGCATTGTCTTTAAATTATCAGAATTTTTTGCTTCAACAAGGAGAAACAATCAAAGCGCAGTGAACCTGACTATCGCCGTCAGACCGTATCAGTTAAGCCTGACAGATATTAAATCACCTTTTATCGAGGAAAAATGATTTTAATAGAGCTCGGCATTCTTCCAGACGCACACCACTTATAACCGAACATCTATGATTAAGCGACGGGAATTGGAGTATATTGAGAGCGCTGCCTGCTGCGCCGTATTTCGGGTCTGGCGCTCCGTAAACCACTGTGGAAATCCGCGTGTTCACCATTGCACCGGCGCACATCGGACACGGTTCTTTTGTAACATAGAGAGTGCAATCTGTAAGTCGCCAATCGCCAACAGCAGCCTGCGCCTGAGTAAGGGCGAGCATCTCCGCATGGGCGGTGCCGTCTTTAAGGAGTTCAACCTGATTATGGGCACGGGCAATTATTTTTCCTTTTCTTACAATTACAGCGCCGACCGGTACCTCTTCCATCTCAGCCGCTTTTACAGCCTGTCGCAATGCTTCTCCCATGAAATAATGATGGCTGTTAAGGTCTATCACAGGTTCATTTTCGCCTGACGGATTTTGAAATACTGCTTTGTCATTGTCTTTATCCCTGAGTTCAGCAAGTCTGGACACGGCTAACCGTTGTTTTTCCAAAAGAGACAATGCGGAGGCGTCCTTTATGGATTCCTCAATTGTCCAGATGTTTTTTCCTCCCTCGCAACAGTGGCAATGCGCTGAAAAAAATCCCCATTGATGTTCCCAGAACAGATTCCAGATCATCTCGCGGTCTGTTTGCGGAAGTGGTAGGTTTTCCAGTTCGTCCCTTGAAAAGAAAGCAAACTCCCCCTCGTTATTTGCCGGCGGTATTCTGTCAATTGGCGGGATTATCCTGAAAAGGAACATCAACCAGTGCGAAGCACCTTCGTAGCCGTGTTCGCTTACAATTCCCGTTAAATGTAAATCCGAAGGACTCAGTTTTATTCCGATTTCTTCCTCAGCCTCACGGCATGCGCACATATAGGGGGATTCCCCCTCCTCCATTTTTAATTTGCCGCCGAACGGACTCCATAAACCCAGATTAGGTTCTTTCTTTCTCAACAAAAGCAAAACTTTACCTTCGCTGTTGAAGGCGTATAACAGCGTCGAGATCTTATATGGCAACGACATAAAACATCCTTTCTTTCTGAATATTACACAGGTCAGAGGAAATTTACACCGCGATTTTTAAAGATTCCCACATATTTATCGCATGTGCATTCATTTTTGCGAGGTAAAAGTTCCGGACTAACTTAGAAGAATCTATTTCAGACCGCAATTGAATTGACTATTTTGCCGACGAGTGTTTCTGCGTCGCTTTCCACAAAATAGGTCGGCTTTCGCGAATCCTTTATAAACCCTTCTTGTTCAGCCTTTTTTAGTTGTTCAATGAACGGGTCATAATACCCGTTTACATTCAGGATTCCGCATGGCTTTTGCACAAATCGTAGTTGATTAAGCGTAAGGACTTCGCAAAGTTCATCCAGCGTTCCGAGTCCTCCCGGCAGGGCTATGAACGCATGGGAAAGTTCTATCATAAGCGCCTTTCTTTCATGCATAGTTTTCACGACGCGCAATTCCGTAACCCCATGGTGAGCGAGTTCCCATTCAACCATAATCTCCGGAATAACGCCTATAACCCTTCCACCAAGGCTCAAAGCAGTGTCTGCCACAACGCCCATTAATCCTATATTTCCGCCGCCGTAAACTATGCCACAACCGCGTCTGCATATAACGCGGGCAAGCTCCTGAGCGGCAGAAGAATAAACCGGACTATTCCCATTCCATGCGCCACAGAAGATACAGATATTAACGTGGTTCATGAGGCTATTCATCCTTTGGTTTCGGCTTGCTCATCACGTATTTTTCCCACCATTTGAATTCGACGAAAAGTTCAAAGAAAACGCGCGGTCTCATCTCAAACAAACCAACCATGAGCCATTCTTTATTTGTCTTTTCATCCACATCAACACCTGCTTTTGCATTTGCGATAATTATTGGAGGTAGAGGTTCATCTGGGAGTTTTTCATACCAACCTACATTTTCAAATCCGCGCAGATACCAAGGCAATGGCCAGTAATCATGATCTGGAGAAGCAACTTTTATCACAACCTTGTTGCCTTCCGGGTGAACTTTAGCAATGCCCTTTACAGTTTCAACAAGACGCAGAATATCCGGCGATGTCTGCGAATAAACATAAGGATTTCTGGGGTCGGCAAACCACACAAAATTGCCACGCCAACTCATCCAGCATAACTGAGCCACGCCGGCAAGAATGAGGACGATAACAACCGCCTTTTGCCATGCCGCGGTTGCCGATTCAAGTAACCTACCTGCCCCGTAACCGGCAACTACTATTGCGCCGAACCAGAACCCAAGCGCGCACCACGGGGTTTTATAGGAAATTAGAGAATAAACCGCGGCAAGCGTAACTGTGTATATGATGAAGAACCGAGCCGTTGCCCTGCCTGTCTGCCCGTTTTTACGAAATGCAAACCAGCAACCTATCAGGGCAAAAAAGAGGATTGTCGCCTCTGTCCAGAGATGGCTCCGCGGCGGTTTGAACCAGAGAATCCGCTCAAAATAAAAATACCACGGATGTATATGTGGCGATTTACCGCCCGCCCTTTCCAGCCACGGGAAATAGGTCCTTACTGAATCAACAATGCCGACGGGGTTTTTGAAAAATGAGGTAAAAAGAAGCACAGAAACTATAATAAACGCCACAACACCGGCAATGATATGCGATGGTTTAATCCTGTTTGCTAAAGGCGCAATCCACGGAAAAGTCTTTACAATAACGCAATCACATGCCGGCGGTTCACTCCTCTTTTCGACATAATGACGCCATAAAAGTTCCAATAACACGGCTACGAAGATAGCAAAAAGCGCAAGGACAAATGTTTCCTTTGTCGCAAACATTAAACCGGCGCCTATCCCAGCAAACAAAGCCCATCCGGCTTTTGGATTTTTCAAATACCGTATCCCGCCAACCATTAACACGGTCGTAAAACAGATAAGTAGCATCTCATGTATAAAATAGCGGCTGTAAAACACAAACATCGGCGAGACAGACGCAAACACCATTGCAAAGAATACGGAGGATTTCCCAAGAAAATCGCGCAAAAGCCAGATTAAAATAATTGAGACAATGGCGAAAAACACAATCGCCGAACGCATTGTTTTTTCGGAAAGGCTAACGAAATCCTTTGCCCCACTTGCAATTACAAAAGGCAATGTAAAATAGTGAAGGGTTGGACCATGATATTCATTCGGGTCATATTTATACTCGCCTTTTAACCACAGATCGCCCAATTTTATGGCGTTTACCGCCTCGTCATTGTGCATCGGACGCAAATCCAGTTCAGGAAAGCGCCATGCCATTGCAAGCGCAAGCACCGTTAGAATCAAAATTATATTTTTAAATCTGTCCATAAAACAAAAACGCAGACGACTGAATTATTCTCAAATCGTCTGCGTTTTCTGCAATACTAAAATATCGTTAGCCTGTTATTTTTTCGGAAGGGCGTAAACTTCGATTTCCTGTCTGCAATTAAGTGCGCTCATATTGCTGCCGCGTGTATATGAACGGACATAACGACCTTTGACGCCCTTGCAATCAATTATTTTGCCCTCGTGGGTTTCGAAATATTCCTTGTCTTTCCCAATGCCCAGACCGGATGAATTGTCAACGTCATTGTTAAAAACAGTAACAACATCCTTGGTGAAATCAGGGTCATTTGAAATCTGAATTACGACATCGTGGTAGACCTGAATCCAGCGGTGGTCGTGCCAGATAACAATAGCGTAAATCTCATATTCATCGCCGAGGTCAACCTGAACCCATTGAGTGCCTTTGCGCATCTCAACAACCTGATCATCGAATGCTTCTTTCTGACCATCGGTTATCATTGACAACTCGCCGCTAATCGGGTTTTTGTCGCTGCCAGTAACTGGCTTGCCCAATGCCACATTAACGCAGCCCTTCGGAACGTAGAATGGCGGACGCGGTTTTGTTGGCAAGGGCTCAATGTTCGGACCGGACGGCAAATCATCCGGCGTCCCCTTCAGGGTAGGCATTGGCAGCTTCAGTTTAAGAGGCTCCTTCTCCTGTTCCGCAGCATTTAAAGTCCATTGATTAAACGCCACCACGGTTGCCACCGCTGTGACAACCACCAACTTTATCAGTTTTCCATTAAAGTTTTTCATAATCTCTTTTATTTCCTATTATTGTATTAACGTTTTTTAATTGTATGGTTACAGCTGCAATGACATTGAAAGAATAGTTTTGCCTGATTTCCATTTATAACGGGAAATAAAGATGTGTTTATACCCTTAAAAAGAGACAAAATTTCCCATAATGGGTTAATAATTAATTGAATATCAAATAATTGGAAGGTATTATTACCAATTTTTATATATCTTCTCGCTTTGCGGGTTATATTTTGTAGTCGGAGCTCTGCGGGCTTCTTCGTATTCGCGTTGTTTATCATCGTTTTTAGCCCAACCAAGCAAAGTCTGAAAATCTCGTGTGTATTGATTGTTTTTCTGTTGCTGGGCAGCTTGTTGGCGGGCAAGTTGCGCAAGTTTCTCTCGAAGCCGAAGTAAATCCTGCCGGGTCTGTTCGCCAAGCTGACGGGCTTCTTCATTACGCTCGTCAATCTGTTGTGCAAGTTCAAAACTGGTGGCTGCTTTTTCCAGATGCGAAACTGCCTTTTGCAGCGATTTTTGTTCTTCCTGAGCGGCGCGCTGTTGTTCCCGTTTACCAAGCGCCATCAGTAGCGGCGGCAATTCCTTTTCAAGTGAATCAATTTTCTGCGGCGCCTCAGTATTGTCCGGATTAACCTCGAGGGCATGCTCGTAATTGTTCAATGCTTGAAGCATCTTTTCGGCAGCCTCGGCAGGATTATTCTCCTTTTGTTTTCTACCCTCTTGAGCAAGTTTATCACCCTGTTTCATAAGGAGTTGCTCAAGGGATTGCCTTGTTTCTTCGCGTCCCTTCTGCGCCATTTGGTTTTCTTGATTTAACTGAAGCGCTTCATCGTAATTATCTATAGCGCGTTCATATTTTGAAATTGCCTCATCCGGATTCCACGAGGCTTCACGGTCAGCCTCCTTTTTGAGTTCGTCCGCATTACGGGTTAAGAGGCTTGATAATTTTTCCAGAACCCGCTGTTCTCCTGCTTTTGCCGTTTCGTTCTGTTGATTCAGATTGGCAGCCTCACGATAATCCGTAAGCGCGCTCTCAAGATTTTTAATTGCCTGCTCACGTTCCCATCTTTGGGCATTTGGATTTTTTACAGTGTTATCCGCCCTTTGCTCCTGTTGTTCTGCGCGTTGGGTTAAAAGTTCCGAAAGTTTTTTCTCTGTCTGTTTTACATCCGAAGCGTATTCCGCATTTTCAGGAACAAGATTTGCAGCCGTCCGTTGATGGTCAAGCGCCGCCTCGGTTTTTTCAATCGTCTCTTTCAGGGATTTGTTTTGGGATTGTTCAAGAAGTTTTTTTGCAAGAATGGAATGGATTTTTGCCAGACGCTGTTCAACAACCTTTTTGTTGTAAGAGGCAAGTTTATCTTTTGGACTTGCGGCAAGGGCAATTTTATAAGCCTCCAGACTCTGTTCATATAACGGAAGGGCTTTTTCGGGGGATTCCTTTTCCAGCGGTTCGCCTTTTCGGAATGAGACATTACCTATCTGCGTCCAGACGCGTGTCTGGAGTTTTTTGGGCAACGTTGATGCCGCAAGTTCTTCCCAAATCCTGTCGGCGGCATCGAAATTTTTTGCCGCATACTCGGCTACACCAAGGTTATATAAAATCCACGGGTCTGATGGATTTTTCTCAGCTAATTTACGTAAAACTCCAGCTGCTTCCTGCGGACGGTTTTCGTCCATAAGTTTCAGCGCGTCATCCAGTGTCTGCATCGAACGACCTGAAATAACAGGGACAAATGCAAAGACACTAATTAACAACGCTGTTAAAAGATTTTTTAACCTCAGGCACATAAACGGATTTTTTGTTTCGTTCGTTTATAAGTTGTTCCACAAGGAAAATACACAAAGCAATCATAAGCGGAATCTGAAACAATTCAATACGGTCTTTTGATTTCCGGGTCTGAACATCTGCGGGAATGGTTGAAAATCCGCGTTCAATAATTTCAAACAGACCCTCGCCATTGTTTCCAAGTCGCATGTAAATTCCACCGCCAGCTGCGGCAATTTGTTTAAGGACATTTTCGTTAAGTTTAGAAACTATTTCTGTTCCGAATTCGTTTTTGGCGAAAGCCAACCGCCCTTTTGAACGCTCGGGAATTTTTGCGCCTGCGGGAGAACCGACGCCAACCGTAAATACCCTGATTCCGTTCATCCCTGCAGCTTCGCGCGCGGCAATCACTGCATCGCCCTCCAATTGTTCGCCGTCAGTAATTAACACAATCGCCTTGCCACTCTTTTTCTTCGGGTCAAAGGCATCCATAGATTTTTTAATAGCAAGAGATATATCTGTGCCGGGTTTTGAGATAGAAGAAGTTTTCAGAGCAGATGCCGACCGGATTATTGAGCCGTGGTCAAGTGTTATCGGGGCAATTAAAAATGCCTCGCCAGCAAAAGCCACAAGACCAAATCGGTGATTGGATGGTGTTTGAAGCACCCGTTTAATGGCGTTTTGAGTCGCTGCAAGACGGTTGGTTATGATACCGTTTTCCAGAACTGCATCTTCGGCATCCATTGACCTTGAAAGGTCAAGCGCAATGACCGCGTCTATTCCGGGCTTTTCAATTAAAACCTCTTTTTCGCTGCCAAGCGGACGCGCCAGCGCAATAATTAGGAAAATAAGCCCAAGCGTAAACAGAATAAATTTTAGCTTTCTCGCTCTGTAATTCACAGATGATAGAAGTTGTTCAGCAAGACGGGGAGAAAGAATTCGGTTTATGATTTTAAGCCGCGTTTTGACAGAGATATAATAAACTGCCACCATGACGATTATAATCGCCGGCACAAGCAGTAGGATGTATGGATTGTGGAATTTCATGGCAGTCGTCTGAAAACTGAATGCGCAAGCAAAACCTCGCCGATTAAAAACAAAAACCCCGGTAACGCAAACCAACCCATGAGTTCTTTGTAAGTTCTTTGTTTACCTTCGGTGAAAGTTGCTTTTTCGAGCTGGTCAATCTGATGATACACGCTTCGGAGTCCCTGAAAATCCGCGACCTGGAAGAACTGCCCACCAGTGTATTTCGGAACCTGCGCCATCTCGTTCCATGACAGATCGATCGACGCCATGTCTTTAAAATCTACTATCTGAATCACATGGACTCGGATACCAAACGGTGCTATTGCCCGGGCAACTTCTTCTGGCGATGGTCCGTTATTAACCTGTTCGGCGTCCGTAACAACTATAATGACCTTTGTCTGATTTGTTGCCGGAAGCAGGTGTTCGGCTGCTATTGCCATACCGGAGCCGGGTGCAGTGCCTCGTCCGTTCTTTTCGGTTCGTAATCTCTGGATCAGCCAGTCATGGTCGAGGGTAAGCGGGCTTACAAGATAGGCGTCGGCATCGTAACGGACAATTCCAATTTTATCATTTTCCCTCGCCCGCATAAACTCGGAGATTACCTCAATCAATGCCTCGGCGCGTGTAACCCGCTTGTTTCCCATCATGAAATCCCGCTTTTTCATAGTGCTGGAAAAATCAAGAACGAGCATGATGTTAATGCCTTTAGCCTCGTAATCGGAAAGTCCTTTTTCGACCTGCGGCTTTGCAAGCGCAATAATCAGAAGTCCAAGCGCTACAAGTCGGATGTAAAACAGTAACTTACCAGCCGAAGACCGCGTATTTTGCCCGGATTTTTTCAGAAGGTCTGCGGAAGAAAATTGAATAGCAGGCGCAGCGCCAATCTTCCCTTTTAAATACGCCCACACAGGCAGCAAAAGTAACAGACCGAGCAGATACCAGCACTCGAATCGGAACGTTTTAAGATTGGCATAAAGTTCGTTCATACGCTATCAGTTCTTTTCAGTCTGCGGCAAATTTTTATTGGAATCATGAGTCGCCACTGTATGTGTTGCGTGCGTTTTCATTTCCGGTTTATGGTTATGTGTTTTCTTCACAAATTCCACAGCAAGATTATGCAGGTTTATGAGTTCATCTTTTTCTGCCCATGCCCGGGCAAATTTTAAAAAATCGCAGGCAGACAAAAATTCTTTCAATGTCTGCCGATCTGAGTTATCGAATTTACCGCTGTTCTGAACATAAATAAAAAATTCTTCTGTGGAAAGTGTCGGTGCGTTTATTTCAAACCTTTGTTCAATGTATCTGCGAACGATGTCAGAAGCCTGTATTGCGTATTCGCGGGAACGCTCCCGCGAAAGCTGATTCCGCAATTTTTCAAGTTCAGTAAGGGCGTCAATATACACACGAGCGGCAACGGAAGGCTCATTATTTAAATCAACCGATTTTTTTCGCCTCTTACGAATCAGAAACACAAGAACGATTGCAAGCAACACACACAGCGAAGCCAAAATCCACAAAAGCGGACGCGGTTCGCTTAAAAACCGCAGGTCATCAATAATATCTGTATATTGCTGATTCATGTCGTAAACTTGCGTTATCACGGATTTAACCTGTGATACCGCGTTTCAAAAAATCTGTTCAAAGCGTTTATATATGGCTGGTTGATGCGGATTTCAATCGAATCCACATTGCTCTTTCTCAAAATTTGTCTGACCTGATCAATACGTGTTTGCGCTGTCTGCATGAAAATATTTCTCGTGCGGACATCGCGCGTGTTAATCTCTAAAACCTCACCGGTTTCGGCATCTTCAAATGTTAGCCATCCGACAGACGGAAGCGATTCCTCGATCGGGTCGATTACCGGAACCGCAATAACATCGTGTTTTTTTGCAAGCACCCGTAACTCGCGCTCGTAATCTTTATCCAGAAAATCTGAAAATATGAAAATGACCGCCCGTCGTGACAAGGCATGGTTAAGACTCACAATTGCGCGCGAAATATCTGTCATTTTGCTTTTGCAAACATGGGTAAGAATCACGCTTATGATGCCAAGGGCGTGAGACTTTCCTTTTGCGGGCGGGATATACCTTTCGAGGCGATCCGTAAACATCAGCATGCCGACCTTATCGTTATTTGCAATTGCGCTGAACGCAAGGACTGCGGCAACTTCTGCCATAATTTCACGTTTACTCCAATAGACAGAACCGATATCGCCGGACGCGCTTGCGTCTATGAGAAAAAAAACTGTCATCTCCCGCTCTTCCACGTATTTCTTTACGTATGGAATCCCTGTCCGCGCTGTTACATTCCAGTCAATTCTCCGGACATCGTCGCCCGCAACATAGGGTCTGACTTCGTCAAAATCAATACCGCGTCCCTTGAAAACGGAATGGTAGCGACCTGCCATCAGGTTTTCCACCAGTTTCAATGTTCTCAGCTCAATCAGGCGAATCTTTTTCAGCCACTCTTTCGGAATCATGGGACGGGAATTTTTTCAAGGATATGACGGACAATTTGTTCGCCGGTTATCTGGTCTGCTTCGGCTTCGAAAGTGGTTATTACGCGGTGGCGCATGACATCCGGCGCAATTGTCTTTACATCCTGCGGCGTTACATAAGCCCTGCCGTTGAGAAATGCGTTCGCCTTTGCAGCAAGATTAAGGTAGATCGTCGCGCGCGGTGAACTACCGAATCTTATCTTACCATCAAGCTCAGGAACGAACCTGTGTGGTTCACGCGTAGCAAACACAAGACGGATGATGTAATCGGTTATCTGGTCGTCAATGTAAATCTGGTCAACAAGTTTTCGCATCTCGAGGATTAACCCGGCTTCGATAACAGGTTTAAGAGGGGGTCTGGCGCTCGTGCGGGCTGCCAGATGCATGATAGCCTTTTCTTCCTCTTCGTTTGGATACCTGACAATTACCTTAAGCATGAACCTGTCAACCTGAGCCTCCGGAAGGGCGTATGTCCCTTCCTGTTCAATCGGGTTTTGAGTCGCAAGGACAAGAAATGGCTCGGGCAACGGATAAGTTTGTTCGCCTATTGTAACCTGTCTTTCCTGCATCGCTTCCAAGAGCGCGCTTTGAACCTTTGCTGGGGCGCGGTTTATTTCGTCTGCAAGGATTATGTTGGCAAAAATAGGCCCCTTTTTGACAATATAAGTACTGTCCTTAGGCACATAAATCAGGTTCCCAATTAAATCCCCCGGCAGAAGGTCGGGGGTAAACTGAATCCGCTGAAACTTCGTATTTATACACTGGGCAAGCGCGCTGACTGTTGCAGTCTTTGCAAGTCCAGGAACACCTTCAAGAAGGACATGACCGTTTGCGAGCAAACCAATCAAAAGCCTATCGATGAGTTCCCTCTGCCCAATGATTGCCTTTGCCATCTCCTTCTTAATCTCAAGGATATGGCGGCTCATTTTTTGAATTTCTTTAGATAAATCCTCAATTTCCGACTTCATAAACTCTTAATTTGACGGATTTTTTGGTGAATAATTCATGATAAAATCTTAACCAGACAATTGACTCTAAACTACTCAACCATCTTGTTCGTGGTTTATTTTGTATCTGACATTTTTGTTAAGAGATGCTGTACGAACATTCCAATATGAATTCGAATTTATCAAATCCCACAGAACGCAAAAAAAACATCTGTCATCTATCTGATGACTAAGGGAAAAGTTATGTAAGGTTATCAGGCTTAAATCAAGGACGGCGCAATTTTTCCATCAATTTTGTATGCAAACCGCCAAAACTGCCATTGCTGAACACGACAATAACATCATCGGCGACAAGGTTTCTGACGACGTGTTTTGCAATATCCTCAGGGTCGGGTATGTAGGCTGCGTTTTTACCGAGAGCCTGTATATCTTGAACAAGTTTTACAGGGTCAAGTCTCTCGGATGGCGAAAGTTGATTTGCCCGGTTTACCTCTCCGATAATAACAAAATCCGCATCCGCAAATGCAAATGGGAGTTCATTCTGGAATACATTTCTTCTTGTAGTGTTTGAACGCGGTTCAAATAACGCCCAGATTTTTTGTCTGGCGTATCTTAACCTTAACGCTTTAAGGGTCTCGCGGATTGCCGTCGGGTGATGTCCGAAATCGTCAATAATAGTGATACCGCTCACAACACCGCGGACTTCCATGCGTCGTTTAACGCCGCGGAAGGTGTCGAATGCAGACTGGATTTGTTTGTTGGAAAGACCGCAGTGTTTTGCCACAGCAATTACCGAAAGGGCGTTTCTTATATTAAACTCGCCCACGAGATTGATGTGGAATTTGTAACTTGGGGTCTCGAACTCGCTTGCCGTGGGTCCTAATTTAATGTTGAAGGCGTGAATTGCGTTATTCTGGTTAAATCCTACCGTCCTGATCGGACACGGTAAATTCTGCAGCAGTGGCGCTACATTTGCATCGTCGCCATTTGCAACGAGCAAACCGTTTCGGGGAATTAAATTTATAAAATGACGGAAAGACTTCTGAATTGCAGCAAGATTTTCAAAAATATCGGCATGGTCGAATTCTATGTTGTTAATGACCGCAATCTCGGGAAGATAATGCATAAATTTGCTTCGTTTATCAAAGAATGCAGTGTCGTATTCATCGCCTTCGATAATAAACCAGTCGCTCTCGGTAAAGCGCGCCCCCTGACCAAAGTTATTGGGGATGCCGCCAATCAAAAATCCGGGATTAAGCCCGTTGTGTTCAAACACCCATGCCAGCAGAGCGGTTGTCGTGGTTTTCCCATGTGTCCCTGTGATTACAATGGAACGTTTTCCACGCAGAAAGTATTCCTTAATAAGTTCAGGCATTGAACAATAACGCAGCTTTTTCTCAAGAACCGCTTCGACTTCGGGATTCCCGCGCGACAGCGCGTTGCCAATCACCACAAGGTCAGGATTGTGAGCCAGATTTCTTTCTGAGTAACCTTCCATAACCTCGATCCCTTTACTTGCAAGGAATGTGGACATCGGCGGATAGACGTTCTGGTCTGACCCCGTTATTTGGCAGCCCATGTCTTTAAGGGCGGCGGCGAGCGATGCCATCGCCGTTCCGCAAATCCCGCTAAAATGAATGGTTCTAATAGGCGTAAACATAGCTTTATATTCTAAAATTTTTCTGTTCTATAAAAGAAATAAAAAATTCTTTCTGCATTTTAAACGAAATTATTTAAATGCAAAAGAATATGATTTTGGATTCGGTTATATAAAAAACCGCCCCGGAAGGACCGGGGCGGTTTGTGTAACTAAACTTTGGTTAGATAATATCTTTTACTTTTTGGCGCATTTTTTCTTGCTTGCCTTTGCGCCTTTTGCCGCCATTGCTTTTTTCTCCTCGATCGCAGCATGAGCAGCAGCCAAACGCGCAATCGGAACACGGAACGGCGAGCATGAAACGTAATTCATGCCAACTCTGTGGCAGAACTTGACGCTTTCAGGATCGCCACCGTGTTCGCCGCAGATGCCAACCTTAAGGTCGGCGCGGGTGCTTCTGCCGCGTTCGATACCAATCTTAATCAACTCGCCGATACCTTCCTGATCAATTGTCTGGAACGGATCGTCCTTGAGTATCTTGTTGTTCAGGTAATCAGGCAGGAACGAGCCGATGTCGTCGCGGCTGAAGCCGAAGCCCATCTGTGTGAGGTCGTTTGTGCCGAAACTGAAGAATTCGGCAATTTCCGCCATCTTGTTAGCCACCAAGGCAGCTCGCGGAATTTCAATCATTGTGCCATACATGAACGGCAGCTTATTGAGATTGAATTTCGCCTTAACCTCGCTGGCAACCTTATCAACAATCGCCTTCTGATGGACAAGTTCAGCCGGCGTGCATGTAACTGGAATCATGATTTCAGGTATCGCTTTCTTGCCATCCTTGATGAGTTCCGCAGCGGCTTCGAGAATTGCGCGAACCTGCATCTCGGTAATTTCCGGATATGTGATGCCTAAACGCACACCTCTGTGTCCGAGCATCGGGTTGTTTTCTCTGAGAGATTCGGCGCGTTTCTTCAGTTCTGCAATATCAACGCCGAGTTCATTAGCTAATATGGCAAGTTTCTCCTCATCATGCGGAACGAACTCATGCAAAGGCGGGTCGAGCAACCGAATGGTTACCGGTCTGCCTTCCATAACTTCCAGTGTTGCCTTTACATCGTTCTTCACATACGGGAAGAGTTCATCGAGAGCCTTGCGGCGTTCTTCGGTTGTCTTGCTCACAATCATCTTGCGGAGCAGGAACAACGGCTTATCACTGCCTTCGCCATAGAACATATGTTCTGTCCTGAACAGACCAATACCCTCTGCCCCGAATTTGACAGCCTGAGCAGCATCCTTCGGCGTGTCGGCGTTAGTACGGACTTTCAGGACGCGGGCTTTGTCCACGAGTTTCATAAACTCCGCAAGATACTTATTGTGTTCGATGTCCACATCGATAAGCGGGAGTTGTCCAACATAAACCAGACCCTTTGTGCCGTTAAGGCTGATCCAGTCGCCCTCTTTTACGACCACATCACCCTTCTTCGTCCTGAATGACTTGTTGTCATCGGCAATTTCGATGTCGCCACAACCGACGATGCAGCATTTACCCCAGCCGCGAGCAACAAGAGCCGCATGCGACGTCATGCCACCCTTGCTGGTGAGAATTGCCTGCGCCTTGTGCATGCCGTCAACGTCTTCGGGCGAGGTTTCTTCGCGGACGAGAACAACCTTTTCGCCGCGGCTTGCCCATTCAACAGCATCCTTAGAGGTAAACACTACGCGTCCAACCGCTCCGCCCGGACCAGCAGGCAAACCTTTTGCAATCGGGTGGGTTGCAAGTTCGGCTTTCGGGTCAAGCATCGGCAGCAACAACTCAACTAACTGATTCGGCGCAACGCGCAACACTGCGGTATCCGCATCAATCAGTTTTTCTTTATACATATCAACCGCAATTCTTACCGCAGCCGTTCCGTTGCGTTTACCAACGCGGCACTGGAGCATGTAAAGTTTGCCTTTCTCGATGGTGAACTCGATGTCGAGCATGTCTTTGTAGTGTTTCTCGAGCCGTTTGCGGATGTCATCGAGTTCCTTATAAATCTTGGGCATCAACTGTTTCAGTGTTGGTAAATGACGGCTCTGGTCATTTGCAGATTCCTCGTTAATCGGCGCAGGCGTACGGATACCGGCAACAACGTCTTCACCCTGCGCGTTAATAAGATATTCACCGTAGAAAATAGGTTCACCAGTAGCCGGGTTTCTTGTGAACGCCACGCCTGTGGCGCTGTCATCGCCCATGTTACCAAACACCATTGACTGGACGTTCACCGCAGTGCCCCATTCGTCAGGTATTTTTTCGATTCTGCGGTATTCAACAGCGCGTTTTCCGTTCCAGCTGAGGAATACGGCGCCGATTGCGCCCCAGAGTTGTTCCTGCGGGTCATCAGGGAACGGTTTGCCGAGAACTTCCTGAACCTTTGCCTTGAATTCTTCGACAAGCGCTTTAAGGTCATCGACTGTTAAATCTGTATCGGATTTATAGCCCTTCTGATGTTTAACTTCTTCCAGTCGTTCATCGAGGATTTTCCGGATACCTTTGCCATCTTTCGGTTCAATCCCTTCCGCCTTTTCCATGACGACATCTGAATACATCATGATTAGACGGCGATAGGCATCATAGGCAAATCTCTCATTTCCGCCGGACTGTTTGATAAGACCGTTGATTGTCTTCGATGTCAGACCAACGTTGAGCACTGTTTCCATCATGCCCGGCATTGAACGACGGGCGCCTGAACGCACAGAAACAAGTAACGGATTTTCAGGGTCGCCAAACTTTCTGCCTAAAAGTTTTTCCACTTTCGCCATTGCGGCGTCAACCTGCGATTTTAATTCAGGTGGATATTTCCTGCCATTTTTGTAAAAGTAAGTGCAGACTTCTGTGGTAATGGTAAATCCCGGAGGTACCGGAAGTCTAAGGTCCGGATGACCTGCCATTTCAGCAAGGTTTGCCCCCTTGCCGCCCAAGAGGTCTTTCATTGATTCATTGCCGTCGGCTTTGCCGCCGCCAAAAAAGTAAACGTATTTCGGTGTCTTTGCCATATTTCGTTCTTTCGTTTTTAATTGTTAATACTCTTTTCCCAAATATAGATTATAAGCATAATAAATTTAAATATTCAGTCAATTGAAGAATTGATTATTTTTCTATTCCCCGAAAATCATTTTTCATTAATACACCCCCCTGAACGATGTTATGGCAGGGAAAATACAGCCTCAAAAGATGCCATTATTGAACCCATCTTTCTTTATCCGATAAAAAGAGTTGTTCGGGGAAGAAACCGGTAGGTGCTCTTTGCAACGGGAATCCGGTGGGAACCTCCCGCTTCAATAGAAGGTCTAAAATAAACATACCCCAGCCTTCATATTCTCCCCTGACCCAGTCAGACAAAAACCTGCCATCCAGCGTCACAGAGGTCAAATAAAGTCCATGAATTGTTCGCCGAGCATTGATAGCCTCGTATTCTTTGTCGGAATTCGAGGTCAGCAAGATACATGTCCGGTTTCCATACCATGCCACAGCCCACGGAATATCGCTCATTACAAGCTCGTTTCTCTCCATCCATGAACCTATTTCATAAATCCGCGGTGGATAATACGGCGGATACGCAACAGGATGTACCGGCTTGAATAACAATGCTATCAACAGCGGCAAACACATGAAAAAACTAAAAATCCCGATGAAAATTGACCTTAACTCAGGCACATTGGCGCGAACCTGCTCAAGCAACATGTAAAAAAGCGAACAACCGAACATAAAAACAAGAGGCGCAAGCAACACAAGCATATTTTCCGAGTTAACTTCCGGCGAATTTACGCTCAGATGGGTTTTGCCAAGCGCCTGCGTTATAACAAAACAGATAATGGCAAGCACGGTAAAATGCCTTAACCTGCGCAGGACTACATTTCTAAACGGGAATAACAAACCAACGATGAAAAACGCGCCAACCCAACTCCCGCCAAAAAACGGCAGGTCGGTTTTGACGATTTGAGATAGGTTTGTCCAAAGTTTTTCAGGAATATCGGAAGGCTGGACTTTAGTAAAATCCGGATTTAACGAACGCTGAAGCAATGAACCTCCAAAGGTTGATGTCCCTTCATAAACTGCGTATGTGGCTGCTCCGAATGGCGCTCCGGTCAATTCGTAGTTCCGGTAAACCCATGGCGCAACAACCGAGGCAAAACCGATTAAAAACAGTGCGCAAAGCAATCCCCGACGCGGTCCGGAATAGAAGCCGATAAAAAACAAGGCGGGAACAACGACAACCGCAAATCTGTAAATTGTTAAAGTCCCAAGCCCGACAATAACACCGGCTATAAGCGCAAGGAAGACCATCCTTATCGGATTCCACAAACCTTCGCCACCGCCTTTTTCTATCATTACTAAAGACCAGACCAGTAGTAGAAAGATTGCCATCAGTAGAATAACCGGCAATCCGGAAACCGTAAACCGCCAAAGTAACTCTGAACCAAGCATGACGATAACAGTGAGCCATCCTACCGATTCCTCGAACAAGCGTGTAGCAAGTGAAAACGTCATCCAAACGGTTAAAAAGAATAAAATCTGGTTAAACACCGCTATTAACAGTTCCGGCTGATACCGCAAAAATTTGGTTTCCGGATTTATTGTGAAATCAAAAGGCAGGACGCTCATTAACCATGAAAGAACCACTGGATACACAGGCGGATTGGTGATATCCGGTTGCGGGGCGTTTAAATCTACCGATTTTAAGATCTGCTCGACCTTTTGCTGTTGTTCTATTGTCCAGAGAGCGCGGTTTTCAGGAAATGTTTTCAGTAATTCTTCAAGTTTCTGGTTGGCGTGTTTATTCAACAGATACAGACTGAACGGACGAATAACCTGCGTGGTGTAGCCTTTTCCTTCGGAAATATTCCTTGCCAGTTGCGCGTTATCCATCGCTTCCTCAAGATAAAAGTTTTTGTATCCACGCAAATCGAACCATGTGGTAACTCCTACAACAGCAAGAAACAAAAGGAGCACCTTCAGAAAACGCGAACCCTTCCCGGCTACTACGCTGTATATTATGTCCTGTAATGTTGGCATGATAGTAAACCTTAATTTCCCAAAAAACCAAAGTCAGAATAATACTATTCTATAACAGTTGTAAACTTTAAACGAGTGAAGGATAATCCTGAACAGAAAAACAGTGCGGCAGATTCATTCATCTCCGTTTATTTCATCTACCTTACAACGACATCGTCGGAAAGTTCATTTGTATCATCCGGTTTTTTAGGAAAATGTTCAGTCAATACAGCGCCGACTTTTTCCACAGCGAGTATGATTGCTTCCGTAAATTTCTTTTCTTTCAGGAGTGGAGTCATCAGTTCAATTATACCGCGCCAGTATTCGGTTCCGCATATTTCATCAACGGCTACATCGCCCCAGACTGCGAAATTCTGCGTTTCCGGCGCAAAAAGAATCAGGACACCGTTACGGTCGCGGGTCTTATACATTTTGAGTCTTGCGAATTCTTTTCTTGCCTCATCGAGCGGGTCGCTAACCTTTTTTCTTGTTATAACAACGCGGATTTCGCCTGAAGATTTCTCCTCCGCAGCAGCGATAGCCTGCTTTATTCTTTCAAGGTCAAGTTGCTTTATGAATTCTTTTGCTTTCATGGTTGACTACCATCCGCCGCTTGCGCCACCTCCGCCCGAGTGGCCTCCGCCGCCTGACCATCCTCCGCCACCTGACCAGCCGCCTCCCCCTGTCCATATACCGCCGATGAAAGGTCCAGACCGTCCGACTCTTGGATCAGATTTTCCGGTAATAACAAACCTTGCATGCTGAATAAAAGAAAGAATCATTATTAATCCAAAGAACAGAAAGAAAAGAATTGGTAAAAATATTACAATCCTGGGCGGCTGAACACTGTTTGATTTGTACTCCCCGTGGATTGCCGCTATAATTCCCTGAAGCCCGGCTTTCAGTCCACCATAATAATCGCCTGTTCTAAAACGCGGGGCAATCTGTTCGTCAATTATCCTTTTTGCCAGTGCATCCGGCAATACGCCTTCGAGTCCGTAGCCAACCTCGATTCTTATCTTTCTGTCCTTGAAAAAAATAAGCATCAGAACACCGTTGTTTTTTGTCTTTTGTCCGATGCCCCATGAATTGAAAACACGATTTGCATAATCTTCCAGCGCCTCACCCTGAGGCAGTCTATCGTAGATTGCAACAACTACCTGACAAGAAGATGTCCTTTCAAATTCTGTGAGGATTCTGTTTAACTCCTGTGCAGCGGTTTTTGAAACAATGCCGACATAATCCGCAAACGGCTGGCTTGGCGGCGGAGGCAGGTTTGCGGCAGAAGCAATATGCAGGCATAAACAAACTGCAACAACCGTAACAACCGCAGATATTATCCGCTTGCCAATCATTTATTTATTTGTGCCTGATGCCTTACCGGATGGGAAATCAAATTCCACTGCCGGCGGTTTTTCAGCACCCGGGGTCGCCTCGAAATACGCCTTTGGCTGGAATCCAAGCGCGTTTGCTATGAACACCCACGGTATGCTCTTAATTGCGGTATTATAAGCCCTTACGGCTTCGTTATAATCGCGACGCGCAACGGCAATCCTGTTTTCTGTCCCTTCCAGTTGCGCCTGTAAATCGCGGAAATTAGCGGTTGCCTTTATTTCTGGGTATCTTTCGACCACAACGAGAAGTCTGGACAAAGCCGAAGACAGTTGCGCCTGAGCGCGGTCAAATTCTTTCAATTTCTCAGGGTCTGTCGGTGCCTGCGGCATGTTTATTTGTCCCACACGCGAACGCGCATCAACAACCTCGTTAAGGACCGTTCTTTCGAAATTAGCCGCGCCGCTCACTGTCTTTACAAGATTAGGTATTAAATCCGCCCTTCTCTGATAGTTATTCTGAACCTGAGCCCATGCAGACTGAACAGACTGTTCCAGACCAACAAGGCGGTTGTATCCTGCGCATCCACCGATTAAGACAAGCGCAATCGCCGCAACAATCACCCATACCCACGAATTTCCTTTCATAATGGTAAAACAATACCCTTTATAACCATACAAGTAAAGTTAGAACCATAAAGGAAACAAAAGAACCACCAAAAATCATTCAGGGATATGCAGGTTGTCTTGCTCTGATCTCATTTATTGCCCACAGGGCATGTTCATTTATGAGCGGGTCGTTTCGTTGTAAGACTTTTTCGAGTAATTTTATAGCGGCTTTGTCGCCCGTATTTCCCAAAACAACACAAGCATTTCTTAATAACCGCCTTAGACCGGTTCTTTGGATAGGTGTGCCGCCAAACATTTTACGAAAACTGGAATTATCAAGGTCAAAAATCGTGGCAATATCAATTTCCCGGGGCAGTTTCCGCAAACTTTCGGTCATTAACCTGCCTTTGCCTGCAAATCTGTTCCATGGGCAAACCTCAAGACAGTCGTCGCATCCAAACAGATGATTCCCGATTTTCTTTCTTAAATCAACAGGTATAACTCCTTTATTCTCAATGGTTAAATATGAAATACATTTAGAAGAATCGAGCGTAAATGGGGCGGTTATTGCGCCGGTCGGACATACCTCGATGCATCTGCGGCATTTACCGCAATGGTTTGTTTCCGGCTGGTCGGGTTCAATGGCAACTGTGGTTATAATTTCCCCCAGCAGAACCCAGTTTCCAAAACTTCTGCTAATGAGATTCGTGTGCTTGCCTATGAATCCGATGCCGGATGACTGAGCAAATTCCCGTTCGAGGACAGGTCCGGTGTCCACATAGCAGAGGGTCTTTTCCCCCGGATAATTCTGCATGATAAAACCGGCAAGAAGTTCGAGTTTCTCTTTTATAACTATATGATAATCAATAAATTGTGAATACCTTGCAATTTTTCCCCAAAACCTTCCTTTTTCCTCGATTGAAGAATTCCTATCATTAAGAAAATACGAGACACCGACTGAAATAATAGTCTTTGCATTTTCAAGGACGAGCGCTGGATTAATCCGCTTTTCAAACGTCCTTTTCATCCAGTCCATTTCCGCATGATAACCATTTCGAATCCAGTGTCTGAAAAATTCGGCTCCGGAGGGTTCTTTGGCGGATGAAAAACCGCACAGGTCAAATCCCAGCTCAAATGCGAATTTTCGGATTCTATCCTTCACGAACAGATTTTTTTAACTTTGCGCGCGCAGTTTTGAAATGGGAAACTATTTTCTGGGCAACATCGCGCGCGGAATAGTAATCAGTGCTTATTAAAATGTCTGCTTGACGATACACCGGCTCGCGTTTTGCAAGGAGTTCCTTAATGGCATTCAACGGATCAGGGACACAGAGGAGAGGCCTATGTGTCTGATTCTTGACCCTTTCATAAATGGTTTCCGGCGATGCCCACAGGCAAACAACCAGTGAATGTTGTTTAAGACTGTTCAGATTTTCAGGATCAGCGCCAAGCCCGCCGCCTGTAGCAAGTACCATCCTTCTGAAATGTGTGAATTCCCTAACAGCCTGTTTCTCGTATTCTCGGAATTTTGCTTCGCCTTCTTCACTGAAAATTTGCGAGATTTTTTTACCGGCATGCATTTCTATAAAGTGGTCGGTGTCGAGGAAACCAAAATTGAGAAGCCCGGCAACAATCCTTCCGATAGTAGTCTTGCCGGTTCCCATAAAGCCAATCAGCGCAACATTGTAAAATTGTCTTTTTTCCTGCACATTATCCATAGCGTTATCCCGCCTAAATCACACCGTCAGAATGCATTTAATAGTGTCTGCGTATCATATTCAATTTTATTTTAAAAAATTCGGACAAAAAATAAGAATCATACGGCAATTAACGTGTAACCATTCATTAGAAAATGCGATATTAATAATAGTAGAAAAAAAAGTATTGCTAATAATTGTGTGATTTGATAAAAAACAGCGTCTCATTTTGAGGAAACCGGCTGACATAAAATAAAATACAGTCAGCCAAAAAACTAAAAGAACTGCTGCAAAGTAGCAGAGGGATGGTTTTTTTATGCATGAATTGGTAAGGACAATAAAATACGAAGCCGACCGGGTTCCGGGATTCGGCGAGGAAATAAAAAGTGTACCGGGGTGCGAGAATTTGCAGAGTTGCATCCAGTGCGGGACTTGTTCGGGGATGTGTCCATTGAGTATTTATATGGACTACACTCCGCGCCAGATAATTGAACTTGTCCGCTCGGACTTTAAAAATGAGGTTTTAAAAAGTTATACAATCTGGCTTTGCGCATCATGTTACGTCTGCACTGTGGAATGTCCGCGTGAAGTTCATATAACTGACATCATGTATGAATTAAAACAACGGGCAATTCACGAGGGATATTATCCGAAACGATTCCCGATACCCGTTCTGGCGCGCGAATTCTTCCGCATGGTATTCAAATATGGTCGTGTTACCGAAAACTTCCTTGCCACAACAATGATGCTAAAATCGAACTGGAAGGGAGTATTTTCGTCTTGGAAACTTGGTTTAAAATTAATCAGCACGGGGCGTTTCCCATTTAAGAAGGAGGAAATCAAACGTAAAGATGAACTTCAGAAAATTCTTAGCACAGTAGATAAACTCTCCATAGACATGCTGGGCGGGATTTCCCATCTGGGAAATGGCACTAAAAAATCTAACAATAACCATAATAACCATCATTGAGGATTTTGGATATGAAATACTGCTATTATCCGGGTTGTTCGGTCAAAGGAACGGGAAGGGCTTATGAAGAGTCTTTGCTCGCGGTTCTGAACGCACTTGGCATTGAATACGAAGAACTCGAGGACTGGAACTGCTGTGGCGCAACCGCTTATATGGCAATGGACGAAATCAAAAGTTGCGTCCTTGCAGCACGGAACATCGCCCTTGCAGAAAAGGCAGGCTATACAGAAATTATGGCTCCGTGCAGCGCCTGTTATCTTGTCCTGAATAAATCGCTCAGATACATGGAGTCCTCAAAACCAGTTGCCGAGACAGTTAACAAAGCGCTTGCCACAGCGAATTTAAAAATTTCAAAAAAGATAAAAGTCAGACATCCGCTTGATATCATTCTAAACGACTACGGTCTGGACAGACTCAAAAAAGCCGTAAAACGCCCGTTGAAAGAATTTAAGGTTGCTCCTTATTACGGTTGCCAGATTATCAGACCGTATTCTACATTCGACGACCAGTATAATCCGACATCCATGGATAAAATTCTAACCGCGCTCGGTGCTACAGTGGTTGAATTCCCGCTTAAGACCCGTTGTTGCGGGAGCAGTCTGACCGGAACCTTGCCTGAACCTGGACTTCTTTGCGCGTATATAATCCTTAGAGAGGCTTTGAGGCGAGGCGCAAATGTTATTTCAACTGGATGCTCGCTCTGTCAGTTTAACCTCGACGGTTACCATGATAAGATTGAAAAGAAATGGGAACCAGTTCGTATTCCTACGCTTTACTTTACTCAGTTAATCGGTCTGGCGCTCGGAATTGACGAGCAGACACTCGGGATACACCGTTGCATTGTGCCTCTAAGCGCAACAATCGGTCAACCAGTTAACTCATAAACAATTTAAAACATCCGGAATCAGTAAACATGAAAAAAGAACAAGTCAGGATTGGATTTTACGTATGCCACTGCGGACATAACATCGCCTCAGTGGTGGACTGCAAGGCGGTGGCTGAATATGTGGCAAAGTTACCGGGAGTGGTTGTCTCGCGCGACTACAAATACATGTGTTCTGACCCCGGTCAGGAACTTATCATCAATGACATAAAAGAACACAAACTAAACAGGATTGTGGTAGCGTCATGCTCCCCGCTGTTGCATGAACACACGTTCAGAACAGCGACGGAAAAAGGGGGATTGAACCCATTCCTGTGCCAGATGGTCAATATCCGCGAGCATAACTCGTGGGTTCACACCGACCGCGAGGCAGCTACCCTGAAGGCAAAAGAATTGGCGCGCGCCGCTGTGCACCGCGTGATGTTCCATCGCGAACTCGAAACTAAAAAAGTGCCAATCACACCGGCGGTCATGGTTGTTGGCGGCGGAATTGCAGGCATCCATGCCGCTTTGACTCTGGCAAATGCAGGTAAGAAGGTTTATTTGGTGGAACGCGAGCCGACAATCGGCGGTCACATGGCAAAATTCGACAAAACATTCCCCACTTTGGACTGCGCAGCATGTATTCTGACTCCAAAGATGTCCGAGGTCGCATCTCATCCAAACATTACACTCTGGACATATTCCGAAGTAGTAAAGGTCGAGGGATTTGTCGGTAACTACAAGATTACTGTAAAACACAAACCGCGGTATATCATCGAAGACCTCTGTGTTGGTTGCGGCGAGTGCATCAACAAATGCGTTTATAAAGACCCGAGATTCCCGGACGAATTCAATGAAGGTCTTGGCAAGAGAAAACCAATCTACCTGCCATTCCCGCAGGCAACGCCGCAGGTTGTTCTAATCGACCCTGAAGTATGCTTAAAGTTAAAAACCGGAAAATGCAAGCAGACATGCCTTGAGGGTTGCCAGGACCGCAAGGCAATCGACTTCAACCAGAAAGAGCGATTCTCGGAAGTTCAGGTTGGCGCTGTAATAATCGCAACCGGATTCAAGACTTTCGACGCAAAGAGAATTCCGCAATACGGTTACGGCAAATATCCGAACGTGTTCACAGCGCTTGAAGTAGAAAGAATGGTGAACGCGTCGGGTCCGACAAACGGACACGTTGTCTTACGCGACGGTAGAGAGCCGAAATCCATCGGTATCATTCACTGCGTAGGTTCGCGCGATAAAAAGACAAATAAATACTGCTCGCGTGTGTGTTGCATGTATTCATTAAAGCTTGCCCACTTGCTTAAGGAACACACAAATGCCGAGGTTTACAATTTCTACATTGATATGCGGACGCCAGGCAAAGCTTATGAAGAATTTTACGATAAATTGCTCAACGAAGGCGTGCACTTTATTCGCGGACGCGTGGGCGAAGTAACAGACTGGGCATATGCCCCTGGCGAGGAAGGTAAACTTGTCATCCGCGTGGAAGATACACTTGCGGGATTCGTCCGCAGAATTCCAGTAGATATGGTTGTCCTTGCCACTGGTCTTGAACCGCAGCCTGATGCAGCCGATGTTCAGCGTATGTTTAACATGAGTTGCGGTTCAGAAGGTTTCTTCCTTGAACGACACCCGAAACTTGCCCCTGTAAACACCTTTACAGACGGCATCTTCCTTGCAGGGTGTTGTCAGGGTCCAAAGGATATTCCGGATACAGTCGCTCAAGCAGGCGCTGCAGCAGCAGAGGCGTTAGTTCTCATAGACAAAGGATTCATTGAACAGGAGCCAAATACCGCATTCGTGAGAGAGGAAGATTGCTCAGGTTGCAAGTCCTGCATCTCGCTCTGTCCATATTCGGCAATAACGTTTAATGAAACGAAGAAGAAAGCGGAAATCAATGAAGCTCTTTGCAAAGGATGCGGAACATGCGTTGCATCCTGTCCGAGCGGTTCAATAGTCCAGCGTCTCTTCGAAGACGAAGAAATCTTCAGCGAAATCGAAGGGCTTCTGGTAGATAGCGCAAATGGCAAAAATTTTGCTGGGCAATCCTCCGGGGAGAAACGCGCTGAAGTGATGGCAAAATAGACATACGCGATTCACAAAGTTATGCGAATAAAGGGGATTGAGCAATCAATCCCCTTTTCTTTTTGGACGTTTAATTCCAATTATCCTATCCGACCGAAAAGAGAGCCGATTGTTACAGCTTTTTGCAATTAATGGGAATAATATTCAAAATAGGCATTGTTCGGTTATTGTTTTCTATCAGGGCTGATTTTTATATCCGGTAAGAGTTTTCCGCAAAGTTGAGGCGGATAGAAATATCCCATTGTCTGCATCGCTACGTCTGTCCGGTATAATCTGTCCTGCATCAGGCAAATTTTGCGTGAAGTTGCCGGAACGGTTGTTGTGTAAATCCTGATTTCGCCTTTAAGGGCAGTAATTACCTCTTCGCGCCAGTCGCCGATACAATCGGCAATTGCAACAATGCGTCCTTCTATCCGCCCGATTTCCTTATCCGGATATTTAAGGATTCTGGAGCCGATGATGTAGACTTTTGTGTCGCCGTCGAGCCAGTAAACTGCCTTTGGAGAAAGCTCGCCGAGGCTTTTGTCTGAAAGCCGTGTTCCGTCAGCGGCATAGAGCCAGTAATTCGTCCCGCCTTTAGCCTCGCCGGCATAACACTCCATGCCCGGATGCGTAGGGTCAATATCTCCTACCATACCCTGACCATGAACATGAACCGTGATTTCCGGCGAACCCCATATCATTTTGCCGGTTTTTGCCTCCACCAGACACACGGTATTACTCTTTTTGCCGGGTTCGATTCCATAGAAAATTTCGAGTCCGGGAATGTTCGGGTTAATATCTGCAACATAACAAACATCTGGATGTCCAAGTCGTGTATTCCATAATCCCTTCCCGTTGTCGTCAATCACTGCGGCGCCGATAACGATTTCGTCTTTGCCGTCATCATCAACGTCTGCGGTATGCATTCCGTGCATTCCCTGTCCGCGATAATTTTTATATTCGCCGCTTGCCTCCCAGTACCATACGGGTTTCAAATCCGGGTTGTATGTCTGAATTTTAATGATTGTATAAGTGCCACGTTCGATTATCAGATGGGGACGTTTGCCATCCAAATATCCTATTCCAAGCAGGTTGCGGCAGTAATAGTTGTAATCTTCAAAGCCGTCGCGGCTTAACCAGTCCAATCTCTTAACAATTTTGCCGCTCATACCATCGAGCATAACGCAATATTCGGGTCCGCTTTTAACATGACCTGTGGGTTCACGCGGGTCGCCCTCGCCTGCCTTGCAGAAGACCTCGGCTTTTCCGTCTCCGTTAAGGTCATACACGACGATAGGAGAATACCAGATGCCAGCCTCTATAGCCCATCCCATGTCGTAGCGCCAAAGAAATTGCCCGTCGTGGGTGTAAGCTTCGAGTTTGTATGTTGTTTCGCTCTTTTTCCAGTAGCCGGGCTGCTGATAAGGGTCGGTATTAAAATCGGGTTGCTTAACAAGGTAATCAAGTTTTCCGTCGCCATTGAAATCGCCCAATCCTACTTTCTGAGCAACATAATCGCCCTGCAGTTTAATAGAGATATAATTACCACCCGTGTTAATAACCTTGACCGGCTTTGATCTTTCAATCTCTTTTCCGCTGGAAATTGTCTGCACAGAATATATGGAATTTTCAGTGCCGTCCTTGTCAATTATGTTGCATGAATCGGTAATTGGATTGCTGTTCACAACCTTTGCCGAAGTTTCATTTCCGTCATATCTCAGTACATTGAAAGCGACATTTAGCGGGTCTTTAGCAAGAAGCCTCCATCCCACGTAAACGCCGTCTTTGGTTTTGATTGCGACAACGCCACGGTCAAGGTCTTCGGTGCAGTAACAAAAAACAAGAGACGTTAAAAATAAAATAACCGAGATTATTGTGAATTTGTGTTTCATAGTTACCGTATTTGACGAAAATTGCGGAGGGTTTTTTCAAACGATCTTGGCAAAAAATAAAGGCGGGCATGACATTTGCCACACCCGCCTTAATGTAACAGTTTGAACTGTTTAATTACTGATTACACGAGTCCCTGATCGAGCATTGCATCGGCAACTTTGACGAAGCCGGCAATATTTGCGCCGACGACGAGGTTCCCAGGATAACCATATTCTTCTGCGGTTGTCCATGCATTCTTGAATATGGTCTGCATAATTTGTTTAAGTTTGGCGTCAACTTCCTCACGTGTCCATTGCATACGCATTGAGTTCTGGCTCATTTCAAGACCGGATGTTGCGACGCCACCGGCGTTTGCGGCTTTGCCCGGGGCATAGAGAATCTTCTTCTGGATGAAGAGGTCTACACCAGCGGGTTCGGTCGGCATGTTCGCCGCTTCGGCTACGAGATAGCAACCATTGTCAAGGAGTTTCTTTGCATCTTCTCCGCTGATTTCGTTCTGTGTGGCGCATGGGAATGCGCAATCGCATGGGATACCCCACGGACGTTGCCCTTCATAATATGGAACCTTGAACTTCTCAGCATACTCTTTAATTCTGCCGCGGCGGACATTCTTAAGGTCCATAATCCATGCAAGTTTTTCCTCATTAATTCCATTCTTGTCGTAGATGAAGCCGTTGGAGTCGCTCATCGTAACGACTTTTGCGCCGCACTGGATAAGTTTTTCAACAGTGTATTGCGCGGCATTGCCTGAACCGGATACGACGCAAACTTTGCCTTCGAGGGTTTCATTGCGTGTCTTGAGCATTTCCTGCGCAAAGTAAACGCAACCATAACCTGTGGCTTCAGGTCTAATAAGAGAACCACCCCACTTTAGACCTTTGCCAGTCAGAACCCCGGTGAATTCATTGGCAATCCTCTTGTATTGACCAAACAAAAAGCCGATTTCACGTCCGCCAACGCCAATATCACCGGCAGGAACGTCTGTATCTGCACCAACATGACGGAATAACTCAGTCATAAATGACTGGCAGAAACGCATGACTTCGCTGTCGGATTTGCCCTTCGGGTCAAAGTCCGAACCGCCCTTGCCCCCACCCATCGGCAGGGTTGTGAGTGAGTTCTTGAAAATCTGTTCGAACGCAAGGAACTTGAGGACGCTCAAGCAAACTGTCGGATGGAACCGCAGACCACCTTTGTACGGACCAAGGGCGCTGTTGAACTGAATGCGAAAACCACGGTTCACATGGATTTCGCCTTTGTCATCCTGCCATGGAACCCGGAACATGATGACTCTTTCCGGTTCAACAATTCTTTCGAGAATTCTGCCCTCACGATATTTTTTGTGACGTTCAATGGCTGGTTCGATGGATTCGAGGACTTCAGTCACAGCCTGAAGAAACTCAGGCTCGTTTGGATTTCGTTTGCGTACTGTTTCGAGTACTTCAGCAATGTAGCTATTCATATTAGCGATTTTATTATTTACTTTTCAGAACCTGTTTGCCATCGGTTTTGGCAATGCCACCCGGCACGCAAAACCTCAGTGTAAACAGGTCTTACTGCTTATTGTGTGGTATTAGATTTTCTTATTAAAATCTGTTTTCCACACACAGATTTCAGATTACTAATATTTCACTATTAGTCAAATTTTTTGTTAAATTTTTTTTATTTTTTCTTAATATTTAGTAATTAGTTGATAATAAGCATGTTATAAATTTAAAATACCCTCTTTTTAATAAGTTTTACTTATATTAATATACTTTATATCGGCATTTTTTAATATTTAGCTTTAGATTTTTAAAACTTTGAACGTTTTTAGAGATAAAAATCACTGCCATTCGTCCTTAAATTTTCTTAAATAAAAACCACCGAAAATAAAATCGTGAAATTTTTTCAGGAATACTTGAATTCAGGAATATATGAATTCTAAAACTTCAGCAATAAACTAAATGTTAAATTTATACACCCTAATATTCCAAAAATTAATGTAACCAACTTTTATCTTTCCTAATTTAGAATAGTTTTATCTGTCGCTGATCAGGCAGGAGTGTCCATGCAATACCTTCTTTCTGTTTGCGGCGTTCGAGAATCAATTTTTCGAAATGGCGGTCGTAATTGACAGGGTAATCGCCGTTAAAACATGCGAGACAGAACGAGTCAATAGAGTGTCCAGTGGCTTTTACCATTCCTTCGAGGGAGAGATAAGCGAGAGAATCCGCCTGCAAAAACTTGCGGATTTCCTCGACTGAATGATTTGCAGCCATCAACTGGCTTTCGTCCGGAAAGTCTATACCATAAACACAAGGATGTCGATGAGGTGGGCAACTCACACGCACATGGACTTCTTTTGCGCCTGCATTTTTCAAATTCATAACCCGGCGTTTGCATGTTGTGCCGCGAACAATGGAATCATCAATAATAACCACACGTTTACCCTTAACGAGGTCTTTAATAAGATTTAGTTTAATCTTTACATTCATGTCTCTGACAACCTGACTTGGCTGGATGAAACTCCTTCCAACATAGTGGTTTCTGACAAATGCCATCTCGTATGGAATGCCGGATTCGAGCGAAAAACCAAGCGCAGCGCAATTCCCGCTGTCCGGAATCGGCACAACGATGTCTGCGTCCACAGGGTTTTCGCGCGCCAATTGACGACCCATTTCGACACGCGCCCTATACACAGAGGAACCGCCAAGTATGCTATCGGGGCGTGCAAAATATACATATTCAAATATGCAGAAGGCGCGGCGGCTATGTTCAGGAAAGGCATTAATGCTCCTTAATCCGTCCTTATTAATTACCACGATTTCGCCGGGCTGAACATCGCGCTCGAACTTTGCGCCGATGAGGTCAAAAGCGCACGTCTCGCTTGCAAGAACCCATGCGCTTCCTAATTTGCCGATCGAGAGCGGACGGAATCCATGCGGGTCGCGGATGCCGATAATCTCATGCGGCGTCATTATGAGCAATGAATACGCCCCTTTAATTCTGCGGATAGTAGTTATAAGGTTATTTGGTTGACCTTCAAATTCTTTTCGGGCGAGCAATTGTATAATAATTTCGCTATCGGTTGTTGTCTGGAAAATTGAGCCTGTGTTTTCGAGGCGTTCGCGGAGTTCAGCAGCGTTTGTGAGGTTTCCATTGTGGGCGATTGCAATTTTCCCGAGTCCGCATGTGGCTACGATTGGCTGGGCGTTTATTATATTTGAAGAGCCGGTGGTAGAATAACGGGTATGACCAATAGCGATATTTCCCTTTAACTTCGAAAGCGAGTCGCTGTTAAAAACCTGCGCCACAAGCCCCATGCCTTTATGTTCATAGAACTCGCCATCGCGGGTGGACACGATACCGGCGCTTTCCTGTCCTCGGTGTTGCAGCGCGTAAATCCCGTAATAAGTAAGTTCGGACGCCTTTTCGTGTCCGTAAATTCCGAATAACCCGCAGTAATGTTTTGGATAATATTGCATTTTAAAATACCTCTAAAAATTCGCTTAACCTTTCTGATTTATCAATCCGGCTTTTAATCAGGTTAAGAATCAAAGAAAATCGACAGCAACAACAAGTAAAGGGTATCAGATAAAGGAAAAAAAATCAAGCCGCCAGTGAAACCGAATCTGACGGAGATCAAATAACCTTCACAATTTCTGCAATCTCTTTTCTTGTGCTGCGGGGAGAATCATCGGCGGAATAACCGAGGGGGATTACTGCCACAGGGTCCCATTCGGGCTTAATATTTAATGCAGCGGCAAGCCGTTTTCTGTCGAAAGCGCAAATCCAGCATGTGCCAAGACCTTCTGCAGTTGCCGCAAGCACAAGGTGTTCAACCGCAATCGCAACATCCACAGGGTGAATGCTTTCATTGTCCCGACGCCATGCGTTTTCTCTGTTGCCGAGCGCAATAATCAGAACCGGAGCCTCAAGAGCCCAGTCCTGAATGATTCCTTTTAATTTTGCGCGTTTATCTGGGGATTCTACAACAAGGAACAGCCATGGCTGGAGGTTGCATGCAGATGGCGCCCACCGGACTGCTTCCCAGATTCTTAGCAATTTATCCTGCGGCACCGGTGTGCGTTGATATTTGCGGACGCTTCGCCGGGTTTTTATAGCTTCATACAAGTCCATAGTGGTCTCCGTTTATTAAGTTTTATTTTCGAGTGGCGGACGTTTTTTATGAAAGTCTGTTGCTTGTTCAAATGCATGGGCAACATTGAGTATTGTAGCCTCGCCCATCGGTTTACCAAGTAACTGGAGCCCGATAGGTAATTCCGGTTGCGTCTTTGTAAAACCGCATGGAACACTTATCCCGCAGATACCAGCTAAGTTACATGATATTGTAAAAATATCGGTAAGATACATTTGCAACGGGTCTGCAACCTTCTCTCCCAATCTGAAAGCCGGCGCCGGACACGTCGGTGTCAGTATAATATCGACCTTTCCGAAGGCATCGTTAAAATCTTTACGAATAAGGGTTCTGACTTTTTGGGCATAAAGATAATAAGCATCGTAATAACCGCTACTAAGGACGTAAGTTCCGAGTATGATTCGCCGCTTGACTTCTTCGCCGAAACCTGCGCCACGCGTGTTGCAATACATTTCAATCGGGTCGTTTCCGGGAACGCGGAGTCCGTAGCGCACGCCATCGAACCTTGCAAGGTTTGCGCTTGCCTCGGCAGTTGCAATAATATAGTAAGTGGCGATTGCGTATTCAGTGTGCGGGAGTGAGATTTCTTCAATAATCGCCCCCATGTTTTCGAGGATTTTAATAGCGTTCTGAACTGAATTTCTGACGTGCGCATCAATCCCGCCAACCATATATTCCTTTGGAACGCCGATTTTTATGCCTTTGACCGGCTGGTTTAATTTAGACGGATAATCATCAGCCGGTTCGGCAAAACATGTAGAATCGCGTTTATCCGAGCCTGCGATTACTTTCAATAACAGGGCGGCGTCTGCAACAGTTTTTGTGATGGGACCAATCTGGTCAAGAGACGATGCATACGCCACAAGCCCATATCTTGATACTCTGCCGTAAGTGGGCTTAAGCCCTACGCATCCGCAGAAAGCAGCTGGCTGACGGATCGACCCGCCGGTGTCCGAACCGAGCGAACCTATGCATTCATCCGCAGAAACAGCAGCAGCAGAACCACCGGATGAACCGCCGGGAGTCCGCTCAAAATCCCATGGATTCCGGGTGGCACCAAAAGCGCTGTTCTCCGTGGAACTTCCCATGGCGAATTCATCCATGTTTGTTCTTCCAAAGATGACAGCGCCAGCCTGACGAAGCCGTTCAATAACTGTGGCATCGTACGGCGACACGAATTTATCAAGAATCTTTGATGCGCACCTTAGTGGATGTCCTTTAACCGCAATAAGGTCTTTGATGGCAACCGGCACACCAAGAAGCGGTTTATCCTTAACACCGCTGGCTCGTTCGCTGTCTGCCTTTTCAGCCTGTGAAAGGGCGTCTTCGGCATCAATCCAGATGAACGCATTTACATCTTTATCAATCTTTCGGATTCTATCGAGGCAAGATTGGACAAGTTCTTTTGAACTGAATTCCTTTTTATTAAGCCCGTCGATTGCTTCGGTTATAGAAAGTCTGTTCAGCATATCGGAAATCCTTTATTCAACTATTTTAGGAACAATAAACAGGTCGTTGGAGGCAAGTGGCGCATTTTTCATGGCTTCGGAATGGTCGAGTCCGCGTTCAGGCGTGTCCGGACGCATCACATTCAACATAGGCATCGGATGAGAGGTCGGTTCAACGCCAGACACGTCCAGTTCGCGCAGTTTTTCCATATAATTTAATATTGTCGATAGTTGCGCGCCGAACTTTACCTTTTCTTCCTCAGTGAGTTTAATTCGCGCAAGGTGCGCCACATATTCTATGTTAAACTTTGTATCAGCCATCATTAAAAGAATATCATTTAGCATTGTTATTAAAAGTCTAAAATAAAGAGGTTTGTGGAATATTTGCTTGTCGGGCAGGAGGCAAAGGCATTTTACCGGTAGTGCAACTTTTTGACACGTTATCTATGTTTTGCCGTAGCTTGGACGATAAATTTTTCTTTATATCTGATTTCTCAAATGATATCATATTATTAGATTTTTGACCAATTCCTTGGATGAGGAACAGGTTGTTTAGGTTTTTTATGTATCACTTACATACAAGAATAGTCCGGAGTTAATTTATGAAGAGAATAATCAGTCGTTTCTTATATCTCGTAATCATCGGAGTCGTAGGATACACAATTTTAAATTATATTTCTCCGTCTCCAAAAGATAATACCGGAAAAGGTTCAGATAAAACGGTAGCGAACTCAACAATCTCTGCCGTAAAAACAGAAAACCAGTTACAGCAGAAACAGGACACCCTTGTGCCGGCGGATAAGAACCTGATTTACGTTGGAGCGTCTTTCCCGCAGGAATTCAGGGCTGAAGAAAAAACATTCAGGGAATTTTCGGACTGGGTAACAAGGTATAAAAATGCGGATGACAAAACCCGCCAGTTAATGGAACAGGAAGGGACTGAACTTGCCCGCATGAGGTTAAAACAGCTGGCGCGGATGATTGTTCGCAACCCTGCGCGCGCGCTTGAACTGGCAATTCCGAATGAAATTAAAAGCCAATTGCCAGCAACCGTCTCAAAATACATCGAAGACCATGTAAATACGAGGGCGGACTATCAGGTTTTATGCGCATTTCCGCTGGATGGTCAAGATAAAGAACTTTTCAGATTAACCAGGTGTGCCACGGTAAATGGCGAGAATTATCAGGTCTTCACCTATGGCAAGGCAGAAGAATATGTTACACGTCCAATGGCGCCAATTAACGGTATTGCTGCGCCTGCGGAGTATGCGGACAATCTTCCGCCAGATGTAATCAGGCTGAAACCGTCGAAGGTAATGGCTATGTCGCCATCGCCTGTTCGACTGCTTTCTGCGGAAGAAGCACAATCGCGCGGTGCAACCACGCCTGTTGCTGTCGAACTTGGTGGCGAGATTTTTGGATTTCAAACTATGGCTCAGGCGCTTGATTGGGCAGTGCAGAGGATTTCGGATGAATCGCTGGACACACCCGTCAGACCAGCCAATTTGGATACTGCCGAATCGAGTTATACAGAAGGGAGGAAGAGGTTCCTGCTTATGCGTGTGGACTTTCCGGATTATCAGGTTGAGGCTTTGACCACGAACGCTGCGCTCACACTTATGGAGAATTTTAGTAATTTCATGGCGCAAGTATCATATTCAAAATTTATTATCGCGCCAGTGGGGGAAGGATCTGATATAACGCCGGTCATGAGGATGAGCGGAAACGCGGCAGATTATGACAACGCCGGCCTTTCTAAACTATACCCTGAAGCCCGCACTAAAGCGCGCGATGTTTACGGATATGACCTTAACAAATACGATTTCTTTTTCGTGGTAACAGGTTCAAAACCGTCATACAGTTACGCCGGTCTTGGTTATGTTGGGGGAGTTGGTTTTCACCTTGCCAATAGTTATTTTGACGTCCGAACCACAGCGCATGAATTCGGTCATAACCTCGGGCTGGGACATGCCAACTGGTGGAACACTGGCGATAAATCCATGATTGGCGATGGTGAAAACGAGGAATACGGCGATCCGTTTGATACTATGGGCGGTAGCGGTGGCGGCAGACGCCATTATAGTTCTTGGAACAAAAATAAACTCAACTGGATTCCCAATAGCGACTGTCCAACAGCGACAACCAGCGGTGTGTATCGTCTTTATGCTCAGGATATTATTGAAGCACCTGTTGGTGTACGCGGCATCCGTATAAACCGTCCATCAGGCAATCCATACTGGCTGGAATTCCGTCAACTCTGGACGGATAATTTTTCAATGATGAACGGCATCAGTCTTCGCTGGGTTTCCGGAAGCACATTACTGTTTGACACAACACCCGGTTCATCGGGGGGCAAAGATGACCATCCGCTTACTATTGGAAGGACATTTGCCGACACATCTATGAACCTCTATATAACCCCGCTGCGGAAGGCTAGAACCTATCCTGAATCTCTGGATATTGCGATTAATTTTGGTCCATTTCCCACAAACGTGCCGCCGGAGGTGTTCCTTTCGGCATCTACGAGAACAGCCTCAGTAAACCAAGTCATCTCATTCAGGGCGGAGGCGTCGGATGCCAATGGCGATACACTTGCGTATTTTTGGGATTTCGGCGACGGCACTTTTGGCGCAGAAAGCGTACCAATTGTAACTAAATCGTTTTCATCGGCAGGCAAATACCGGGTCTCATGCACCGTGAGCGACACAAAAGGCGGCGTTGCTCATGATACTATTGTTGTTTATGTCGGGAATCCGTCGACCTACACAATTTCTGGACGTGTGCTGACTACGGATGGCAAACCTGTTGTCGGGATAAAGGTTTACGCTAACTCGTCAAGATATGGATTCAGCGGGTCGGATGGAAGTTATACAATCGGAAATCTCTCTGCCGGAACTTATACATTAAAAGCCATGGAACCAACCTACGGAACAAATATCTTTATTGAACCAGCCCCTGTTACTGTGGGACCGGATTATGCGGGAGCTGACTTTTTCATGATTCCGCCATCGAGCAACATGTATGTTACTCTGATTTCCAAGGGTTCAACGTGGAAATATCTCGACGACGGTTCAGATCAGGGGACAAACTGGATTTCGCTGGACTTCAACGATTCCGGTTGGTCTAACGGCGCGGCAATCCTTGGGTATGGCGAGGGCAACGAGACTACTGTAATTAGATATGGCACAAACTCAAACAACAAATACATCACATATTATTTCCGTTATAAATTCAACTTAACTTCGCAGGCGCTTTCTTCGTTCACAAACCTGCTTCTTGAAGTTCTGCGTGATGATGGTGTTATTGTTTACATTAACGGAGCTGAGGTTTTCCGCGACAATATGCCGTCCGGCGCAGTCAATTATAAAACACTGGCATCATCCACAGTCGAGCCAACCGCTTATTTGCAAGCAACCCTCGCAACAAGCGTTCTGCGGGCGGGAACAAATATTGTGGCTGCGGAAGTTCATCAATCGGCTCCGGACAGTTCGGATCTCAATTTTGACCTTGCATTAAGCGGTGTCTCGCTAAGCGGTGTAACAAATATCCGCGCAGTTTATATTGACAGTCCAAAAAACAATCAGGTCTTCTATACGCCATCATCAATTACGATTACCGCACAGGCAAAAAGCGGAGGTGCGCCTGTAACAGGCGTGGCATTTTTTGCGGATGGCGCATTACTATCACAGGACTTGAGTGCACCATATCAGGTTGTGTGGAATAATCCACCAATTGGCAAACATACGTTGACAGCGGTTATGGTTACCGGTGGGTTGTTCTATACGTCTGCGCCTGTCAAAGTTGAGGTAGCAGCGCCCCTTGTAATCCCTCAGCCAGTTCAGATAACTCTTATTCCACAAGGCGCAGTCTGGTATTACCTTGCAACAAACACCGACGCCCCCTCTAACTGGTATCAGTTTACATACGACCATAGTAAATGGCAGAACGGACCTGCAGAACTTGGTTACGGCGAAAATGATGAAGCAACAAAGATTCCGTACGGTCCTGACCCAAATAATAAGTGGATTACAACGTATTTCCGCCGTTACTTCACCGTTAATGACCCGATGGCAATTACAAATCTCGTTCTTAATTTAAAGCGCGACGATGGGGCTATTGTCTACATAAATGGCGTTGAAGTAGTCCGCGACCTGCTTCCGTCAGGCACAGTTGTATGGTCAACCCTTGCCGATAATGCCCCTGATGACGGACAGACCTTTAATCCGTTTACAATTGACCCGTCGATACTTGTTCACGGGACAAACCTTATAGCAGTGGAAATTCACCAGACTTCTGGAAGTAGTTCAGACGTGAGTTTCGACCTTTCGCTGGTAGGGCTTGCTTCGACTAACAGACCGCGCGGTGTTTGGATAACATCGCCGACGAATAATGCGGAATTCTCATCTCTATCGGTAATCCGTATATCTGCAGAAGCAGTGGCAGGGGAAAATCTTGGAATTCAGAAGACAGACTTTTATTCCGGAAATACCCTTATCGGGACCGCAATGCCACCTGAATTCTTTATTGACTGGCAGAAACCGCTGCCGGGAACTCACCAGATATTCGCTGTTGTAACGGATTCAGCTGGCATGTCGGTTACGAGCGCGCCTGTTGTGGTAAATATAAAATCGCCACCGCTTGTTAACTCCTTTATCTCATTTGGTGATACATGGAAATTCCTTGATGATGGTTCAGACCAAGGAACGGCTTGGAGAAATCTGAATTTTGACGATCGCAGATGGCGTTCCGGCGCCGGCAAATTCGGCTATGGCAACGATGGCGAAAGGACAGTGGTAAATTGGGGAACAAACAGTTCGGCGCGTTTTGTTTCAACGTATTTCCGAAAAACGTTTTATGTGTCAAACCCGTTGTTGTTCAATTCGCTTTTAATGAACATCATTCGCGACGACGGTCTGGTTGTTTACATAAACGGCAATGAGGTTTTCCGGGATAATATGCTCGATGGCGCGGTTTCGTTTAATTCGCTTGCGTTAAGGACTATTGGCGGCGCCGAAGAAAACACCCCGATTCAGGCTATTGTGCCGGCGAACTATCTTATTGCGGGGACAAATATTATTGCTGTGGAGGTTCACCAGGCGAGCATTTCAAGCAGCGACCTTGGATTTGACCTTGAACTACTTGGCATTACAGAGACAAATCTGACAAATGGCATTTACATATCCCATCCGTATAACGGTTCGAGGATATTCGTTAATACACCAGTTGAGTTAAATTCTGTTGCAATTGCGGGCGGCAGTTACGTCCAGCGCGTTACTTATTATGTGAATAATGTTAAATTGGCGGATGTTTATTCGCCACCTTATCAGGCTGCCTGGACACCCACAATCGTTGGCACATACACAATACGCGCGCAGTCATTCTTTGGAAACGGTCAATCTATTTCGAGCCTGCCTGTGTCAGTTACGGTTGTTACCCCGCCGGATGTTGTTGAGCCGGTTTATCAGGTGCTGATTCCAGCAGGCGATGAATGGAAATACTGGGATTACTCATCAGCGCCGTCTGCGGGATGGCAGAATATTGTTTATGACGAAACAAACTGGCTTACCGGATATGCACGTTTTGGCTATGGTTTTGACGGCGAAAAAACAATCATCACGAGTGGCAGAATCACGCACTATTTCAGAAAATCTTTTTACATCACGAATATTGCAATGTTCACTGAACTGGAATTCAGATTGCAGCGCGACGATGGGGCAGTTGTTTACCTAAACGGCCGGGAAGTGTTCAGAAGCAATATGCCGTCGGGCAACATCACGCCTACTACTACGGCAAGCACCACCGTGAACACTCCGGATGAAACCGCATGGTTCACAACTGTTGTTTCGGCACGCGATGCTGGTCTTGTAAATGGTATGAATGTCGTGGCTGTGGAATTGCATCAATCTTCTTCTACAAGCGAAGACGCAGGCTTTGACCTTGAACTTGTCGCATACGGAGACACGGGAGATAAGGTTGTCATATATTCGCCATCAAATGGTTCGGTTTATTCTATCACAAACTCTGTGAATGTGCGTGCCTCTGTTTGGACTCCATCCTCCCCTGTATATAAAAACGAATTTTATGTAAACGGCATAAAGCTTGCCGAAACCACAAGCAATGAACCTTCGTTTACATGGACAACGCTTTTACCGGGGACTCATTCAATCGTCGTCCGCTCTATTACAACCAATGGAAAGATTGTGGATTCCGATCCGGTTAGCGTCGCAGTCGGACAAAATAGCCTGCATGTCTCGTTAATTCCGAGTAACTCGGTCTGGAAATATCTGGACGACGGCACAGACCAAGGGACTGCGTGGCGTCTGCCTTCATTCTACGACTCGTCATGGAAGAGTGGTAAGGCAAGACTCGGCTACGGCGACGACGGAGAGGTAACAAAGTTAAACTACGGTTCTGACGCGAATAACAAATACATCACTTATTATTTCCGCAGAACATTCACGGTTCCTGATGGCGTAATTATCACAAATCTGACATTCTATCTGCTCCGTGACGATGGCGCGGTTGTTTATGTGGATGGTGTTGAACAGTTCCGCAGCAACATGCCTTCCGGCGAGATTAATTACCGCACAGTTGCGTCAACAGCAGTAGGCGGCGCTGATGAACAGACCTATTTCAAAACTCAGATTAACACGATGCTTACACCTGGTATTCATCTGGTTGCCGTTGAGATTCATCAAAGCTCTGCAACAAGTTCAGACCTTGCGTTTGACCTTGCTCTGGATGGCGACGGATTTGTCCAGGTTTTGCCAAACGTGGCGGCAACAGTTCACCGGGATGGCAGATTTATCCGTCTTTCTGCGCCGGCAACCTATGGAGACTGGCGTGTAATTGGCTATACAAACATTAGTAAGATCCCAGATGGCGGATTCCCTGTTCCATTTACAGTTATAGAATCAAATAATGAAAAACATTATATCATTGAAATAAATAACGACCCTGCGATGTTCCTGCGGCTTGTAAAGCCGTAAAACCTGACGGATATTGTAATCATGTGCGGAAGATTTTCTCAATCTGGCGACCTCGAGGTCGTCCGCAAACAATGCAAAGTAGTAGAATGTTCTGTTGACGATAGACCAAGATACAATATTGCCCCATCGCAACCGGCGCAGGTTATATTCAACGATGGAATAACAAAAGCGGCAATGTTACGGTGGGGACTTATCCCCTCATGGTCAGAGGATGAAACAATCGGAAACCGCCTAATAAATGCCCGTGCAGAGTCGCTAAATGAAAAACCGATGTTTAAAAACCTGTTCAGGAAAAGACGATGTTTAGTACCTGTTGATGGATTTTATGAATGGCAGAAGACGGGTCGTTTTAAGCAGCCTGTGCGGATTATCATGAAAGACGGGACACCATTTGCGCTTGCCGGGCTGTGGGACAAGTGGGTTTCTCCCGCAGGCGATACCATTGATTCGTTTACCATCATTACAACCGATGCAAATGAACTCATAAGACCAATCCATGACCGTATGCCAGCAATCATTTCCCCCGAGAACTACCTTCTGTGGCTCGACCCTGAAGTAACTGATGTCAAGTTGCTTAGCCAGATGTTAAACCCGTTTTCGTCAGAAAAAATGCGGTTCTATCCGGTCTCAAGAATTGTTAATAATCCCGAAATTGACACCCCTGAATGTATAAAACCATTAAATCCAGATGACACACCACAACTTTCACTCTTATGAAGGAGGCGTTTCTGTCTGTAAGACGAGCAGGTGACCGGTTTTGTGGAGAGATGAAAAATTATTTTAATTCTGGCAAAATCAGAAAATCAGTACCATAATCCGATGGTATTGTAAAATTTAACGAGTATAAATAAGAACTATGAGGTCAGATACTGTAAAAAAAGGTTTTGAACGGGCGCCACACAGGAGTCTGTTGTGGGCAACAGGCGCAATCGAGTCGGAAGCTGATTTCGACAAGCCGTTCATTGCAATCTGCAACAGTTACACCGAGACTATTCCCGGTCATATCCACCTGAATGAGGTCGGGAAACTGGTCAAACGGTTTGTCCGGGAAGCCGGCGGCGTGCCATTTGAGTTTAACACGATTGGTATTGACGACGGCATCGCGATGGGACACAGCGGAATGAAATACTCGCTTGCGTCGCGGGAACTTATTGCCGACAGTGTGGAATCAATGATTCAGGCGCATTGCTTCGACGGTATGATCTGTATTCCTAATTGCGACAAGATTATTCCGGGCATGCTCATGGCGGCGATGCGTGTCAACATCCCGACAATTTTTGTCAGCGGCGGTCCGATGGCTGCCGGACTTGCTCCGTCTTCGCAACCTTCTCAGGCTCCTCAGCCGGTAGAAAAATTCACTGACCTGATTTCGGTCTTTAAAGGCGTGGCAGAATACAAATCTGGAAAACTGACCGAGGAAGAGTTAAAACTGCTTGAAAAGACTGCATGTCCGACCTGCGGGTCGTGTTCCGGCATGTTCACGGCAAACTCGATGAACTGTCTCTGTGAGGCGCTTGGCATGGCATTGCCCGGCAACGGAACTATACTTGCAGTGTCAAAGGAACGCGAATTGCTCTACCGCCGAGCAGCGTTTCTGATTATGAAACTTATCGAAATGGATCTTAAGCCACGCGATATTGCCACAATTGAGGCTTTCGACAACGCAATTGCTGTGGACGTTGCAATGGGCGGTTCAACAAATACAGTTCTTCACACATTGGCAATAGCGCGCGAGGCAGGTATTAACTACGATGTTGGCAGAATTGATTCCATTTCCAGACGCGTGCCGTGCTTATGCAAGGTATCGCCTTCATCGGACTACCATATTCAGGACGTTCACAGAGCAGGCGGAATATATACAATCCTCGGCGAACTGAAACGGATTGACGAGGCTAACGGTTATAAGAACGACAAATATGTCGGCGAAGGAACACCAAAGGCAGAACGGATTCTAACGCTTTCATGCAAGACCGTTACCGGTAAGACTTTGGGTGAAAATATAGATGAATGGGATGTCCGCTCACCGAATTGCTCTGCTGATGCAAAGGCGGTGCGTGTCTCGGGATGTTCTGCGATTTTTATGAATCCTTCTCAGTCAACGCAGGATATGACATCCGAACAAAGACGCGCCCTTGCGCTAAAACCGATGTTTTTCTTCCCTGGCGAGATGATGAGTATCCTGCTGTGGAGGTTTGCATCGGCTTGGAATGCCAACGCGCCTGACGCGCTGGAAGGTATCTTTACTGAAAAGGCAAAACTGAATCTTCCTGACGGTACAAAACTCAACAATCTCGCTGAAATTAAAACCTACGTGGAAAACGCGCTTAAAGAAGCTGCCGGTCTGGTCAAAGCTGAGCTTGCCGAACTTAATAAGAAACCAGCTCTTGTATTCTGGAAATACGAAAAATCCGGCGGTAAAACCGTCTCTCAAGTCATGACTGTGAGCGGGCTCACCGATACACGAATTAAATCCGCAAAAATTGTCTCGGACGAAAAGACACTGAAGCGGGCGGTTCCAGCCGGTCTGATGCCTTATGATCCTGTGTTCATGTTCGATCCGTATCAGTGCATCCGCACAAAGCAGAACGCATATTCGCAGGATGGCGGTCTTGCAATCATGTATGGGACGCTTGCTCCGGAGGGTTCGGTGGTAAAGACTGCCGGGATTAGCGAGGAATTCAAGGCAAACTGCGGCAAGGACTTTGTGTTCGAAGGACCTTGCATAATCTTTGAAAGTCAGGAGGAAGCCTGCGAGGGCATACTTGGCGGCAAAGTTAAACCCGGTGATGTTGTAATAATCCGTAACGAAGGACCGCGTGGTGGTCCTGGTATGCAGGAAATGTTGTCGCCGACAAGTTATATCACTGGTCTTGGACTTGGCGGGAAAGTCGCATTGATTACAGACGGACGTTTCAGCGGTGGCACTGCTGGCGCCTGTATCGGACACGTCTCACCCGAGGCTGCGGAAGGCGGTCCAATCGGTTTACTGAAAAACGGCGACCGAATCCGTATCGATTTCCCGAACCGGCGGATTGATATTCTTGTGCCGGAGGCGGAACTCGAAGAACGTCGTCGCGCATTCAAGCCACTTGAGCGTCCGTTAAGCGGTTGGCTTGCGCGGTATCGTCGCCTTGTAACAAATGCAAGTCAGGGGGCAATACTAAAATAAACTATCCTTAAAACTAATCTGAAACAACGCGTCTCGTCTGTCGGGACGCGTTGTTTTTTTTGCCTGAAAAACCCGTAAAAGCAGTGAACAAAAAGTCTTTATGACTAATCGCTAGATACTAATCGCACCGGATTTTCTGGTAGATAAAAATCACCTGCAGAAGAATAGCAATATCACCAGACCAAGCGCTATCCGATACCATCCGAAGAAGACAAACGTGTGTGTCTGGACAAATCTTAACAGCCATTTGACCACTATGAAGGCAGTGATTGCCGATGCTAAAGTACCTACAAACAAATACATAAGATTATTACTGCCGAGTTCATGACGTGCCTTGAACAATTCGAGCGCGCCTGCTGCAAATAGTGTTGGTATGCCAAGAAGAAACGAGAACTCTGTGGCACGTGGTCGGCTAACGCCGAAAGCAAGCGCAAGGAGTATAGTTGCGCCGGAACGGGATGTGCCGGGGAATGAACCTGCGACTAACTGTGCAATCCCTACAAGTATGGCTACAGTCCAGCTAATTTCATCTTTTAACTTCTTGCCACGGAGCAGGTGTTCGATGACCAGAATTGCAATGCCCCCTATCAATGTTGCCCATGCAACAGGCGCCACTTCCGCCGGCAGACGCAGACCCGCCTTTTTAAGGATAAGTCCGCCCACGCCGGTTACAAAGAATGCGGCAAATAATTTTTTCAGGTAATCCAAGACCTCCGGTTTCTGCCATTCAAAGGCAAATTCCTTCACCTTTTTTGCAAAAACAGCGAGAACGGCAATCACTGCGCCGCATTGAACCACTGTGTTGAAGACATCTGACTGACGCGGCAACCATCCCAGATTTTCCACAAGCAGCAAATGACCGGTTGAGGAGACCGGCAAAAATTCGGTTACACCTTCAATTATTCCGAGAATGATTACCGCAATTAAATCCGACATGCATTCAGATTGAATATTAAAAGGCAATCTAACACAAGGAAAAAACAGATTTACAGTCGGACAAAAAACCGGTTTTTAAAAATGAAAATACACTGTTGAAACTTGTTTTATACTTTTTCTGTTCATCTTTGATTTTTCATAGCTGCCAGTCGTATATTGATATTATGTTTAAAACCCAGATAAAGATAGCGTTCTGGATTGTCTGCATAGTTGCCGTTGCGGTAACAATCCTGTTTGTGCTGATTCCTGTGTTTAAAAACAAATCCAATCAACAGCAAATTGCTGATACGCCCACGATAATAAAGCAGATTCAGGCTTTATCAGACCTTGTTACGGTAAAATATGTAATGGAACGGGTTGTTGTGCTTGAAGACGTAAAATGGTATGGCGAAAGCCGAGTGATACTTCTTGTTCACGGTATTGTAAAAGCCGGGGTTGACCTGTCGAAAATCGGGGGAGAAGATGTGAAAGTATCTGGCAGTCACGTATGGATTAAACTCCCACCGGCGCAAATAACCGATGTCTATATTGACGACAAAAACACACAGGTTATCGAAAGAAGCACAGGTTTGCTGCGCAGGTTCGATAAAAACCTTGAACAGAATGCGCGACAACTGGCTGTGGACGAACTCCGGCGCGCAGCCAAATATAGTGGTATTTTGAATGACGCTCAGCGTCAGGCTCAGGCGCAATTAGCAATCGTTTTGGGAAAAATGGGGGTAAACGTTCATTTTCTGTAAGCCTTTTTTAAATAACAATTTGCATTAATAGAAATTCGTGGTAAATAAAATGGTTATATTATAAATTGTTTTTAAACAGAATATTGGAAAAAGGGAAAATATGTCGTTGCACAGCAGTTTGAAAATTAAACTTGGTTCCGGCGCAAAACGGAACGTACTTAAACGATTTGAACGGATTGCGATTTTGAAAAAACTGGGCAAGTGGAAAGAAGGCGACCGTGTGTTAGGTCTGCCTAAAACCAAGCCCGAATAAATCCAATCCTACACTACCTGCCGACCCTGACAGGGTTGGCAAAGCGCGGAATTGGCGCTGATGCTTATGAGACTTCAAAAATATCTGGCGAGCGCCGGGGTTGCATCCAGGCGCGCCGCAGAGGAATTGATTGTCTCAGGTCGGGTCAGCGTCAATGGACAGGTTTGCACTGTTTTAGGCACAAAGATTGACCCCGATAAAGACGAGGTTGCGGTTGATGGCTTAGAGGTTAAGCCCAAAAAGAAGGTATATGTGGCTCTGCATAAACCTCCGGGATACATCTGCACTCGCAAAGACCCGGAAAGCCGTAAGACTATTCACGAGCTTCTTCCACCGGAATGGAGTAATCTATACACTGTCGGAAGGTTGGACAGAGCCAGCGAAGGATTGATTTTTCTTACCAATGATGGCGATTTCTGTCTTAAATTAACCCATCCGCGCTACGGCGTAGTCAAAACCTATATTGTCACAGTTGCAGGGAGAATAGAAAAGACACATCTTGAAAAAATCTGCAAAGGGGTATATCACAGTGGAGAGAGGCTTCGCGCGATAAAAGCAGTATTGATTTCCGCAAACAATACTAATAGTATTGTTGAAGTTGAACTTAACGAGGGCAAAAATCGCGAGGTCAGGCGTATTTTCGAAGCCATCGGTTTTAAAGTCAAACGACTTGTCAGGACAAAGATTGGACAGATTAAACTCGGAGAATTGCCGCCCGGAAAATGGCGGAAATTAACCGAGACGGAAATTAAAACTCTGTTGAACGAGATATGAAAAAATTTTTTGTTTCAATAATCGGCGCAGCGGTGGTTTGCGGCATTTCATTGAGCGCAATCGCTCAGGACCAAGGCGTAATTACCAGAGACCGTGTAAACGTACGCGGCAAACCTTCTGTATTCAGCGAAGTTTTGACCCAGTTAAATAAAGGCGACAAAGTTAAGATTGTCGATAAAGTCAAAATCGAAAAACCAAAGGAAGGCGACCTTTCAGACTGGGTGAAAATCCAACTTCCGCCAAGTGTACCGGTCTATGTCCATTCAGCGTATATAAACACGAATTTAATGACAGTTATTCCAAACAGGCTTAATTTGCGCGCCGGACCCGGCGAAGAATACAGTGTTCTCGGCATTATTGAAAAAGGAACTGCCGTTAAGGTAGTTGATAAAAAAGGTGATTGGTATCTTATTGAAACTCCGACAAACGCATGCGGTTATGTTGCGGCTGAATTTGTAGAAAAACAGGCGGCAATTGCAAAACAACCAGAAACTGCCGAACCAACTAAAGAAGAAACAAAACCAGCATTGCCAGTTGAAACTGTAAAGCAGGCTGAAACCGTCAAGCCAGTAACGGAGGAAAAGAAGCCAGAGGTTAAACCCGAAGAAACAAAACCAGCAGAAACTGTCAAACCAGCAGAAAAACCGCAAGAAAAGCCTGCTGAAACAACAAAGCCGGCGGAGGTAGCAAAACCTGCCGAGACAACAAAACCTGCCGAAGCGGAGAAACAGGAGGCTCAAAAAACCTCTGGAGAAACAAAGCCGCCAGTCGTTGATCTTGAAAAACATCCGCTAATTAAACAGGAGGCTGAGGCAAAAGAACGGGTTTTAAATCTGATTCAGGGTAAGAAGACAGTTCCTGCGACACCAATTCTTGAGCCTGAAGTTGTAGTCCCGCCACCACCTCCAAGGATAGTCATGCGTGAAGGTTATGTTCGCGGTACCTTAAATATACAGGCGCCTTCTCCTTACGTTCTCCAGACTGTGGATACCGGCAAGACAATTAATTACCTTTACACAACTTCCACAAATATTTCCCTTAAACAGTTCAAGGGGAAGAGGGTGTTGGTTATAGGCAAAGAGGCGATAGATAAACGCTGGCCCAATACACCCGTTTTGACGATTGAATCAATCAGGGAAATCGAAGAGGAACAGCAAAATGCCAAACAGTAGTTCGAATGTAATTGATGGAAGGGCAATTGCAAATCAGATTCACTCAGAAACTGCTAAAAGGGTTGAGTATTTAAAAAGCAAAGGGGTTGTTCCCGGACTTGTCTTTATCAGGGTTGGAGAAGACCCCGCCTCTGTTGTTTATGTGGGGATGAAGGAAAAGATGTCGGCACAACTGGGGATCAGTTCAAAGACGTTTGTGCTTCCGGAAAAGACACCCCAGTCTGAACTTCTGGAACTAATCAACAGACTCAATAACGATCCTTCTGTCCATGGAATACTCGTCCAAGCACCCCTGCCCGACCATATTTCTCAGGAAGTAGTTTATTCATCTGTTAGCCCGCAAAAGGATGTTGACGGGTTTCATCCGCTCAATGTTGGCAAACTGTTGCTTGGCGACAAAAGCGGGTTCAAACCTTGCACCCCTGCCGGTATTCAGGAATTGCTTATACGCAGTGGCGTAAACACAGAAGGGGCTGACGTTGTCATACTTGGGCGTGGCGAGATTGTTGGAAAGCCCATGGCGGCGATTCTTTGCCAGAAGGCTAAAGGCGCTAACTCGACAGTAACTATCTGCCATTCGCGGACACGTAACATCGAAGACCACTGCCGGAGGGCGGACATCTTAATTGCCGCAATGGGAGTGCCAAAATTCGTAAAGGCGCACATGGTAAAACCTGGCGCAGTTGTTGTGGACGTCGGTGTTAACAGAGTTCCAGACCCGACGGCAAAGAGTGGCAGCCGGATAGTCGGCGACGTTGACTTCGAGAATGTTCAGCCAATAGCCGGGAAAATAACGCCAAATCCTGGCGGGGTGGGTCCCATGACCATTGCCATGTTAATGCAAAACACGGTCAGGGCAGCTGAACTTGCAACAGGAATAGCATTGTAACAAAAATTTTATGAGCGAAAATCCAGTTAGAATATTACCAGACCTCCAGTTCTCGATTATTTGCGAAGACCTGCGACGCGAGTTCACAGGTAAATTCATTGTAATCGGGGTCATAGATGTTATTGTTGTGCCGACAATACCGTTCCGCATAGGCAGGCTGTTTGTTTTTAACCGATGGGCATGCGGTATTGGCGAGTTTAACGAGTGCGTAAAACTTATTGCCCCGGACGCTGAAACCGTCATGGCGAAAACCGATGTCCGCTTTGCATTGCAATCCCCGCTGGAAACCGCAACAACGGTTTCGGTGTTTAACGGAATCGAATTTAAGACGCAGGGATTTCACTACGTAGAAGTTACAGTGGACGATGTGCGGAAAATCCGCGTTCCGATAAATGTTGTTGCAGCGCCAAAGCAACAGCAGGAGGCACCTCAAAACCGCGCTCCTGAACAGCCGCAGCAAAAACCAAAACAGGACGCCTCGGAAGCGGAAAATAACGGTTAAGCGCTGATATGACGGCATCGGGTCCTTTTTCTGATAAGGCGCCCGACGCATCCGGTAATCAGGCGTCGGAACCCGATGCTGTTAAACCTAACTTCCCTCATCCCATAACACCGGAAGGAATTGCCGCCTATGCAGGCGAAAAACGCGTTTTTTTTACCGCAACAATTGCGGTGTTTGCCATTTTATGTTCTTTCTGTATATCAGTAATGGTAAACCGGTGCCTTATTCAGCCGCTAAACCTCGCCATCGGAAGATTGCCTGCGCAAGGCGCCATTTCCAACGGTGTGCTGGTTTGGTTTACGAATGAACATACAGTCCTGATAGAGACCCGCTCGGTCTCAATACATGTAAATCCATCGAATGAAGAGCCAATTGCCGACAGCGCAGACCTTCAGGTTGTTTTTTGTAAAGATAAATTACTGCTGCGTTCGCTGTTTGGATGGCTGACAATCCCGTATCCGAAATCGCTAAATCTGCCTTTAAATTATAACGAACTATGGACAGTCTGGGGGGCATACAGAACCGCAATAATACCAGTCGTTTTTTTTATAACATCCTTTTTTATACCCCTTGTGTGGATAACGCTCGGGACTATTTATAAAATCCCCGTCGCCCTGATGTCAAAAGTCCTTAAAAGAAAGGTGGATTCCAAGGGCATTTTCAGGATTTCAACAATGTCGCAGATGCTGCCGGCGGCAATAATGTGCGCCGGGATTTTATTATATTCATTTTACAAAATTGACATTACAACACTGCTTATAATTTTTGCCATTCATATTCCGTTAGGATGGATTTACTTATTTATAACCCCATTTTATCTGCCGAAAATTCCTGAAGAGGCATACAATCCGTTTAAAGTTTAAACCCGGAGAATATTTGTAAGTAACTTTGCGCCTCCAAGAAGGACAACAACGCCTGCTACATCTGTGATTGTCGTGAGTATTACACTCGAAGCGAGAGCAGGGTCTATCCTTAATAATTTTAGAACCAGTGGTATTAACACCCCTGAAATTGCGCCGACAAGTTGATTAAGAACAATTGCACCGCAGGCAATAATACAGATTAGCCAGCTCCCTTTCCACAGATAGCCAATGACACCCACGACAACAGCAGCAGCAAGCCCGCATACCAAACCGACAATGAATTCTTTTACCAATGCCTTTCTTTCGTCTCCTTTGATTAATTCACCAAGAGCCAATTCGCGAACCATTATCGTTAATGTCTGCAACCCTGCATTTGCCCCCTGACTCAAAATAACCGGTAAAAATACAGCAAGCGCAATCCATCTTGACAATGTATCCTCAAAAAGTCCGACTGCGCCTGCGGCAAGAAACGAGGTGAGAAGGTTAAAATAAAGCCACGGCAGACGTTGTCTGACAGAGGTTTTCCATGGTGTTTTGAGGCGTTCGGCGCCTGACAAACCGACCATCAATTGCATGTCGCGCGTGGCTTCTTTTTCCGCAAGTTGCAGGACATCTGCCGCACGGACAATCCCGACCAACCGTCCGATTTCGTCAACTACCGGAAGCCCGAGAAAACGATGAATTAAAAACTGATGCTGGATTTCTTCGATCGACGCGTCAACCCTTAAAAATTTTACGTCCCGTTTTGCAATATCTTTAATCTTCCTGTTCGGGTCGCCGAAAAGAAGTTGATGAACCTGCAGCACACCGACGAGCCTGTCGTTTTCATCAACTACATACAGGTAAGAGACATCATCCGGTTTCCATTCTTTTCTTGAGCGGATTCGTTCCAGCGCTGTGGCAATTGTGTCGGTTTCATATATTTTTATGAATCTATCGGTCATTATACCGCCGGCAGTGTTCGGCGGATAGCGAAGCAAGGCGACTATTGGCGCAGATGAACTCTCCGGGATTTTTTCAAGCGTTCTGATTTTTCGTTCTTTGTCGAGTTTTCCGATAATATCAGCGGCAATATCCGGTGGCACAGCGGCGGCTATATTCCCAAGAACATCATCCGGAAGCTGTTTAATAAGTGTAGCTAACACATCATCTGGCATTTCTATTAATACCCGTCCGGCTTTTTCCTTCGGCAGCTTACAAAGAATTTCACAAATCTCCTCGGGTTTACGTTCAAGGATTTTCTGCACCACCTCGGCAGGCTCGAGTGTTTCGAGACTTTTATCAAATTTACGTGTTTCTTCCATATATTGCGCGCTATTACTTTTATGCCACAAAAATAAAACAAATCCGAAACTATATTACGCGGATTTTTGATTTTTTCATGTTGCGGACGCGAAATTTCCTGAAAATTTTTATATTAGTCTGCATTTTATAAATGACTTAGAAGATTCTACTAAAAGGATATGTTAAAAAATCTCTGCCGGAAACTTATACAGAGTCTTTGATGAAATTTTTAAATCATGGAAGAGGACGAAGGTTTTCGTATCTGACCTTCCATAAACCGTTTGTTGGAAAGCCGGGTGCATAACGATCGGGAGCGCCGTCCCATCCTGCACACATCATCGCGATTGCAGAAAGAAGACCGCCGTTTGCCGGCAAATATATAGAAAGCGCAGGACGTTGATAATTGTGTCCGGCGAGGTTATATCTGTTTTTTGGCGTATCCATCAAGAGAGCGTCAATTGCCTTTTCCTGTTCGCCGAGTCTTGCCGCTGTCATCGCCACAAGCGGATAATCCCATCCCCATGTTTCCTTCCAGTTCCAGTTCTGCCAGATCCAATGGAAGGTTTTTTTCATTATTTCCTTATCAATTCCAGAACCAGCAATAAATCCATAAGCAGCAAGCACAGAGGGGTGGTCTGTCCTGTATCTCGGGTTTGTGTAGGAATCAGGAGCGCTTTCGCAGAAAAGATACATTCCGTTGGAAATTGCTGGCGTCGAAAGCCGGTCAGCAACACGACGCCATTTTTCATCAGGTTTTAGACCAAGCCGTTCCTGCCATTTCAACGCGGTTTCAAGTCCCCACTTCCAGTAGGCAAGTTCGAATGTCGGGTTATATGTTGATTCCTTCGGATATCTTTCCTGCGCGCATTGCAGCGGAGGTCCCAGAATATAACGATTGTTTGTTCTATCCAGCCATGCGAATGAAGCCATGAAATCCGCGGCAGCAGAGACAAGTTCATAATACCGGCGAAGCGTTTCCTTTGTCGGTTTATTACGGTAAATCAATTCGGCAAAATAGATGATGTGCGGCTGCTGCCAGATGAGAAAAGGTCCTACAGACGATGGAGACTCGATACCCGAAGGGGATGTCATTTTCGGGAAACGCGCCCCATCGAACCCCTGAAATCTTGCTGTCTTGCGCGCCTGCGGCAATATGGTTTCATACCAGTGGAGGCTTCTTTCGAGTAACTCTGTCCTGTTCCATAGGGCAAAGTGAGCAGCATGCCACCAGTGCATTTCCAGATGAAACTTTCCACTCCAGCTGTTAAAAGTCAGTCCGGATTCTGCTGGAGGATAAATCCCAGCGCATTGAATTGCCGTCAGATATTGAGACAGCACAATCCGCCTTTCAAGTTCGATCCATCGGGGGTCTTTGCTTTCGGATAAATCGACAGCGCCGCCACTCGACCAGAAATTAGACCAGTAATTTATTGTTTCACGTCTAACTATCTCATATTCCGGCATATTACTATCCGCAGGCTTCGGACTGAACTCACAGATAAAGTCAAACGCATCGCTCTTTGCCGGAAAAATAGCGTAGTAGTGTTTTGCTACTTCAACGATTTTAAAATCACACGACACATAAACATCAGCAATGTAGGTTTCATTGTCCAGTTTACGAAAGAATCGTATTTTGTGCTTATTAATAACCTCGTAAGTCGTTTGATGTCTGTCCGGTGCCGACCAATCGGCTGTGGAAAACGATGGTGTCCCGTATGGAAAGGCAATCAAAATTCCATACTTATTTTCAGCAGCAGGCTGTGAGATAACCCGCACGCAGACAGCGTCGCGACGTGGATGACAAAAAGTCTCAATTTCAAACCGGATTCCGTTTAAATCAAACTTGCTTGTTATTATTCCCTGCCACAGGTCAAGTGTCTGGTGGATATTACTGATATTCTCCGCTTTTATTTCACCTTGATCACTATATAGAGCTATTCTGCCGAGGTGAAGACGGTGCGGATTATTGCGAAGATATTCGGCGTGCGGTGTCATTTTATTTTTAACGTCCGGGTATAAAATTTTTCTCCCGTGAAAATCGAAGGCAGTGAATTCGTAATTATCAAGAGACCAGTTGTTTGGGTTTGGAAATGAATGCCATCCCCACTGCGACAATGTGCCAAGCGGTATTGTCCGCTCATAAAGTTCAGGAAAGGTCTGCAATCCGGTAAAATCCACGGTTATCGCAAAATTCCCGTTCCCCACAGACAACGGCGATTCTACATTTCTGTTTGTTATAACCGGATTATGCCGCGAAACCAGCGCCTTTCTGTCAATTTGTCCAAAACAGGTTGCGACAAACAGAATAAAAACTGACGCAGATGCAAAATTAAATGCGCGAACTAAATGCCTATAATGTTTATTCCTGCCATTCATGCCATTCACTTCTGAACAAAATCAACAAAATACTAACACCAACGTAACGGGTAATCGAAGTAAATTCTTTTAATATTTGACTTACTGGCGGTGGTGGGAAATCTGGAAATTTGTTTTATATCGGTTTTCGAAAAGCAAGGTATTAAAAACTTACTTTTTAAACAAGGCGTCATGAAGTCCATCTATAGGTTGATTTTTTGATGGGTCAATGTATCTGAAATCGAACTTCCAGTCGTTGATTGACCAGCCCATGCCGCTTTTCTCCGCAAACTGTCTAATCTCAGAGTAATAAGTTGATCGCGATTTATTGTCAGCATAAGCGGACGCTCCGAAGCCGCAGAGATAAACTGGTCTGCCGTAAAACTCCGACCATTGACGGGCGGTATCAAGTTTCATCAGATTTATCCTGTTGCTTGAAGGATTTAATTCTGTCGGCAGTGAATTATATTTTTCAATCCAATCGGCAATGATTTTATTCTGTGTGCTGATGACCAACTTTTGCGGAGGCGGTCCCGGGAAAACAATCCCTTTAACATTTTTAAGGTCAAGCCCGTTATATTCGAGCCCCTGATGTGTGAAAATGACCGGCTCGCTTATACGGACACAAACTGCAATTGCATCATCTTCGTAAGGCAAATATAAACTTCCCAGATTATTGACAGAATAACCTGATGGACCGAGAAAAACTATGCGTTCCGGGTTGTGGCGACGGATTACTTCGAGCGTCCGGGCGTAGATTGAATTCAAAACGCTCGCCGGAAGTTTTTCTGACGGAGAGTCGAGCAATTCAAAGGCGAGGTTTGTCGGATATAACGTATAAAAGTCCGAAATCTGCTGCCATACCGCAAAAAACAAGTTTGTGTATTGCGATGGATTACTGCCCAATTCCGCAAAATCAGACCATGCAATGATAACGTTCAGCCCTTTAACAAAACTGTTTGTAATCATGTATTCAACTTTAAGGAAAAACTCGGGCGGTATTTCGTATTTTGGCGCAGAAACATAATGATGCCATGCAACCGGAATCCGGACATGGTCAAATCCCTCGGACTTGATCAAATCAAAGTCGGTGTAAATATAAGGCGATGGCGGATTTTTTTCTGGGGGCAGATCAAGGTATCTTATAAGTGAAACCCCGCGTGTAAAACCTTTCATTGCCGCATGCGCAGTAGTTGTTTTTGATAATATTCTACGCATATCGTTATAAGCCGGCGGCGGTTGTGAACGCGCATATAACTTCAATGTAACCTGTGTATTTGCTTTAACTTTGAACTGCGTTTTCAGAACGCGGTCAAATGAAGTCCGGGCATAATTTCTGCCTTCTTTTGCGGACATTGGTCCGGCATTTGCCACCCCGCCAAGGCAAATCCAGTCTTTTGGTCTGTTTCCGATAAGGTCTTCGAAGCCGGGATTTTTAATTTCTGAGCCGACAATTTCGATTTTATCCCAAAGATTATCCTGCCGGTATGGTCTCCCCTGAGGAGAAACCTCATAAGGTCCGGCAAGTTTTAACTCGACTTCGCCGTCGTTGAGCGGCATAAACCGGACGGTAAATTCGCTCCAACTGTAATGATTTACAGGAAAAGATATATTAAACACCTCGAATTTCTGATTATCCAGATTGGACACAGCAGTTTCGAGCCTTGCGTCAGGATTTAAAAATATGAAGTTTGTAAGTTTGACATTAGATGGCGAGATAATTTCGAAACAGGCATTTGTTGCTGCTTTGTAAGACAACGTTTGCGGGAAACCTGCCGGCACGGCGCCGGACACGCAAAATCCGCAAACAGATACCAACACAACCTGCAAAATCCACCGCATAAAGATTGTCATGATTCTGATAATCATTTTATTTTGCCATGTGTCAAGACGTTAACTGACATCTGCTGTCAGACCCTTGGTTTTTGTTATCCAAACGGCGTATAAAAACCACTGCTCAAACCATCGTTTTTATTTTACAAATATTTCTGAAGGATAGGTTTAAGTTCCTGAACAGTTTTTTTGTTCCAGAGTTTTTTGTCTGTAAGGATTGCGTTTTTCAATGCGCTGTGGCATGAGCAATTTGGCTCGGACGGAATCTTTGGGATTGTCTTTATGATAATCTTTTTTGCGTTTTCTGCGTTATACTTCAGATGCGCGACCACCATTTCGACAGTTACGTGTTCTTCGTCTTCCTTCCAGCAATCGTAGTCAGTAACCATAGCAAGCGTGGCATAGGCAATTTCTGCCTCGCGGGAGCATTTTGCCTCGCCAAGATTCGTCATACCGATTACGCTGAAGCCGGCATTATGATTGGCAATGGATTCCGCTTTTGTGCTGAATGCAGGACCTTCCATATTCACATAAGAGCCGCCGTCATGAACGTTGACGCCGAGTTCATGGCAACTTTCCAGAAGCAACCGACGCAACTCCTCACATATTGGATGGGCAAATGAAATATGGGCAACAATACCACGTCCGAAAAACGTGTGTTCAAAACTCTTTTTAGTCTTGTCCACAAACTGGTCAATTAAAACTATATCGCGCGGTTTATATTTTTCCTGAAGCGACCCAACTGCGCTGACGCTGATAATCCATGAGACGCCGAGTTTTTTAAATCCCCAAATATTGGCGCGGTGATTAAGTTCGCTGGGCAAAATCCTGTGTCCCCTGCCATGACGCGGCAGAAACACAACCTCCCGTCCGCAAAGTTCTCCGATCAGATATTTGTCTGATGGTTTCCCGAATGGCGTTTTTACGCTAACCCATTCGAGGTTTTTAAATCCTTCAATCTCATAAAGCCCGGTGCCGCCAATTATGCCTATTCTGTTCATAAATCACCAATGGTCTGCGGATTATATACTTTTATTAGAAATCCATGTAAAGAAGTTTCGGAAATTTCACAAATCAATCTGTTTTTATTGATTTTTTCCGATTTACAAATAACCATTTATGGCATGAACAAATCTGAGGCTGAGCGTCTGCTGGAACAATATAAAGAAGGCAAGGTTTCACTCGAAACCGTGATACATGCTTTTCAACGCGCGCCTGTCGAAGATATTGGTTTTGCCCAGATTGATATCCATCGCTCGCTCAGAAAAGGCTTTCCCGAAGTAATTTACGGCGCTGGGAAGACGCCTCAACAGGTTTTGGAGATCGTAAAAAGACTTCTTAAAAACAATTCCAATGTATTAATCACCCGAGTAACGCCGGAACAGATTAAACTTGTCAAAAAACACTATAAAAAAGCCGTTGTTCACGACCTTGCTCGGTGCATCACAATCGAGGTTGCTCCCATACCCAAAAGAAAGGGTAAGATTTGTATTCTCTGCGCCGGGACAAGCGACATACCCGTTGCCGAAGAAGCGGCTGTAACCGCGGATATTATGGGTAATGTGGTTGAAAAAATCTATGATGTCGGCGTTGCCGGTATCCACAGGCTTTTGAGACATCTTCCAACCATTCAGCAGGCAAATGTCATAATTGTTGTTGCTGGGATGGAAGGTGCGCTTGCAAGCGTAGTTGCCGGGTTAGTCGCAAAACCTGTGATTGCAGTTCCCACAAGCGTCGGTTACGGCGCGAACCTTGGCGGACTCACTACCCTTCTTGCTATGCTCAACAGCTGCGCAAGCGGTGTTACCGTAGTAAACATTGACAACGGCTTCGGCGCCGCATACGCCGCAAGCCAGATTAACGCTCTGGCTTAAACACGCGTTATTTCTTCTCCCTTGCAAGCGAGAGTGATGATATGATTAGGATGAAGACGAAGAGGATGATGAGTGCTGCCACATTTGATTTGCCGATTTCTTTTATTGCCTTATAAGTGACGCGGAGATTAACCGAGAGTTCCGACCACGGGGTAACTTTTAACGGAACAGAAAACTCAATCTTGTTTCCGAATGCCGGCAGGGTCGGACGGATAGCCATAGGTTTATCAACAATAACTTCCTGTTGAAGGATTAATTTTTCTGCAAGTTTCGATAACGCAACATTTTCATCTGTCGGTGTTGATTGTGAACTTACCACCCCCAATATCTCCCAGTTCAAGTTTCAATACGTTTCAGGGTTCAAACACGGGGGCGAGTATGGCAATCACTGAGATACTTTCTGCGCAACCACTGTTGGCGGCGTTATTTTTATTTTGAAATTTTTATTATTTAAATAAAATTGAATTATGACGATTTTTGAGAAAATAATTGCCCGGCAAATACCAGCCACGATTGTTTATGAAGACGAATACGTCGTGGCTTTCAAGGATATTAATCCGCAGGCGCCTGTTCACATCCTAATTGTTCCTAAAAAACCTATACCGAGAATTGACAGCGCCACGGATGAAGACAAGATGATTCTCGGACACCTTCTGTTAAAGGCAAAAGAAGTGGCAAAACTGGCGGGATTAACAAACGGATTCAGGCTTGTGATAAATAACGGACCTGACGCCGGAGAGGCTGTTCCGCATCTGCATTGCCACATCCTTGGCGGACGAAAGATGGGCTGGCCTCCGGGCTGATTTTATCCCCATCAACCAGCGCTATCAATCACGACCGTATCATCGTAAGCAACATTTTGAACGGCTTTTTTGCGTTCACAGCATGAGGAATGCCCGCAGGCATAATTATCATTTCGCCTGCGCCGACATTGTGGGTAACACCGCCAATTATTATCTCCCCTTCTCCTTCAATAACCTGCACAAGCGCATCAAATGGCGATGTGTGCTCGCTTAACCCCTGTCCTGCGTCAAATGCAAAAACAGTGATTGTCCCCGTTGGCTTCCTCAATATCTCCTTACTGACTATCGAGCCGGACTGATACTGGATGGAATCGGCTATCTTTACTGCTTTTCCTTTTACATTCACGGCGTTTGAACCTGTATGATTACAATTATTCATGGATCAAGTTCGCATAGGTCAGAAATCTACGTTTTGACCTTAATCAAGGTTTTATTCTTTTTGACAGAAACTGTTATTTTTAAAGAAACCGTTACTCTTTAAACAGGATGGCGTTAAGGACAATACGGGCGTATGCTGTGTTCTGGAAATCCTTAACGCTGTGTCCGGGCATAAGGTATATTATCAGTCCTTTTCCAGCCTTTTTAATCCAACCGGCATGTTGCTGCGTGTAAGTCTTGCCTGTGGTTTTGTCAACATACTTATACCCGAGAATCTTTTTCTGGTCGGATTTTAAAACATGGTTAATGTAAACCTCCGAGTCGCTCAAATGAAACGCCGGAAGCATCTCTGTCTTCCCGTTTAGTTCATACTGGATTTTAGACGGGTAATCTACTTTATCGGAAGTGATAAAATGTCCTGGTGCAAGATTGACAATATCAAGTTCAACGCCTTCAATCCATTTATAGCCGCCACTGTCAACATCGCCTGCTGGAAGGTCAACGCCAAGAAAATTAAACCAGTATTTATTCTTCTTTTTCCCTGAACTTATTGAATGATGCAGAGGGATTATTTTTCCGCCGTTCATGGTATAATCTATGAACGCCTTTTCCGCAGATTCATTCAAATTTCTGTGAATATAAACAATAACCGCCTCATACTTTTGCAGGTTCTGCGGGATTTTGGTCTGGTCAATAATTTCAGAATCGATATTTGCATTTGTTTTGATATATGCCGCAAGCGCCTTCATCGCGGGGAATTCATCCGCAACAATCAGGACCTCCGCCCTTGTAACGAAAGTTACAAAAATGACTACAAATAAAATTAAACTTCTCATAGCCGATAATCTGAATTTTAAAATAACAGGCTAAATTTACAATAGTATTATTTTTAATTTTCCCCTGTGCAGCGAATTGAAAAATTTTATTCAAAAATGAAATACTCCACTTGAATCTTCGGGTTTTCTGGACATTTTATCTGAAATTTGAAAGAATTTATTGCCGTGAAACAGTCTATAGTAACGCTTGACATGGAAGGCGTGCTGACGCCTGAAATCTGGATTGCCGTGGCTGAAAAGACCGGGATACCGGAACTTCGCAGAACCACACGCGATGAACCGGATTACGATAAACTTATGCGTGGCAGAATCCGGATTCTCGATGAACATGGTTTGAAACTCAGCGACATCCAAAACGTAATTTCCACATTGCGACCTCTTCCCGGCGCGCTTGAGTTTTTAAACGAGCTCCGGTCTATTGTTCAGGTTATTATCTTATCGGATACATTCGAACAATTTGCCCGTCCGTTATTGAAACAACTCGGCTGGCCTACCCTCTTCTGCAACACTCTTGTAGTTGAAAACGATAGGATTGTTGATTATAGACTTCGCCAGAAAAATCAGAAGCAGAAATCTGTCGCCGCATTAAAAAGTCTCAATTACAAGGTCATCTCAGCCGGCGATTCTTACAATGATACGCTAATGCTCTCCGAAGCCGATGTCGGGTTTTTATTCAGGGCTCCTGATAATGTAAAACGTGAATTCCCGCAATTTAAAGCAGTCGAAACCTATGAAGACCTTCTTGCCCTAATAAAAGAGGCTATGGCAAAAGATTGATTTGCGGGTCGTAATTGTCAGAGTATGACTATTCTCGATACCATTGTTGAACAGAAAAAGAAGGAAATCGAAAACCTGCCGTCGGAAGAAATAACCGTGGATTTTCTGCGGGCAATGATTCAGTCGCGGGGTGGAACACGCAATTTTTATAGAGCTCTGAAAAATCCACGTCGTGGCAAGGTTTCCCTGATAGCAGAGGTAAAAAAGGCGTCCCCCTCCGCAGGTATTATCTGTGAAAACTTCGATCACCTGCGGATTGCCGGAGAATATGAGAAAAACGGCGCCACATGCATCTCTGTTCTGACAGACGAAAAGTTTTTTCAGGGAGCGCCAAATTATCTGACGGAAATCCGCCAAAAAGTCGCTTTGCCGCTGTTACGCAAGGACTTCACAATAGACGAACGCCAGATTCCGGAATCAATCCGGCTTGGCGCAGATGCAATCCTGCTCATTGTATCTATACTCGAGAGGGACAAATTAAAGCGGTTTCTCGATTTAATTACAGGGGCTGGTCTTTCTGCGCTTGTGGAAGTCCATAACGAAGAGGAACTTAAAATCTCTCTGGATATCGGTGCAAAACTAATCGGAATCAACAACCGTAATCTGAAAACCTTTAAAGTTGACCTTGCGACCACTGAACGGTTGGCAAAAATTGTCAGAAACAATCCCGCAGGCAAAGACATCATAATCGTCGCAGAAAGTGGCATCTCAACAAAGTTTGACGTTCAGCAGGTTTATAATGCAGGCGCAAATGCAATCCTTGTCGGCGAGTCTCTGCTAAGAAAAGGTTCTATTCCAGAAAGAATAAGCGAGTTACTTGATTGGTAATTAATTGAACAGTAGCCTGAACAGATTGTTTCTTATTCCTTCAGGAGAAACATAATATAATGATTGACCCAAATGTTCCATGAGGTTGTAATAATTCAGGCTATAACGCATTTGCGTTATTTCGGGTTTATTTAACTTTACAATTTTACTAATATTTGTCAGGTTATTATATTATGCAAAAATTTAACGTATTGGCGTTAATATGCCTTGGGGCTCTGCTTGGTGCAGGTTGCACAACTATAACAAACCTGACGCCGACGCAATTGCCGCGCGATCCCACAAACATGTATCGCGTAGAGGCGGCATGGAAAACACACCAACAGACCATTCGCGAGAATACAATCAAGGCGTTTGTAATGATTGGGACAAATTTTTATCCGATGGAACGAACACCGCTTATGACAAACAGATGGGAAGGTGTCATATATGTTCCACCTGATCAGGATACAGTCTATTACCGCTATAAATTCGAATATATGGTAAATTCCATCCCAAGTCCGTATCCTGACAGTAAACTTTCTCAGGAATATAAATTAAAAATTTACGACCAGAAATAATTGCGGAGGTTCGCTGGCTATCTGTGTTATTATCGGTTGCTTGCGTTGGTATTTTAACCTAATTTAATACTATGATAAATCTCCGTAAAAAAGTTGTTCTGGCACTGGTTGCCTCTGTTGCAGGGATGTTTTGCTTTGGATTGTTTGCGCAGACACAACCGGCTTCAGGCTGGCCACAACCTTCGTATCAACTTAATTATGTACCGACAAATATCCTTGCCTTTGACGCCGAGGCAAAGGAATACAACGCAAAGCCAGACGAGCTGGATATCCCGTTTTCATTTTATGTTACCAATGTTTCTACAAACGAAGTGGTAATTAACAGCGTTCATACATCGTGTGGCTGTACCGTTGCCCAGCTGCCATCGCTTCCATGGAAAATCGCCCCGGGCGAACACGGAGAAATAAAGGTTAAAATGGACGTTCGCGGCAAAACCGGTCAGATTACAAAAACAATCACCCTAAGCACATCTCACGGAATGAAGATCCTTGCAGCAACGGCGCATGTTCCGTTTCCTGACATGATGACAACCACACCGGAAGAACGTCAACGCAATCAATTAATCGCTAGAGCAAACCGACAGATAGTTTTCAAGGGCGACTGCGCCAGATGCCACGCCACACCGGCAATTGGCAAGATGGGCGCCGAACTTTATAAAGCTACATGTGCTGTTTGTCATGACGCCAAAAATCGCGCAAGCATGGTTCCGGATTTGCGAAATCCGCCGCGTCCGAACAGCCGCGAGTACTGGGCTAATATAATTATGTTTGGCAAACCAGACACACTTATGCCGGCGCACGCAAAAGCCAGCGGCGGAATCCTTGATGATGAACAAATCTTTTCACTTGTTGAATACATGGTTGGGGATTTCCGCAAAACCGCAACGCCTTCTGCAACTCAAAATGCAGTAAGTCATTAAAACCAATGAGCGGCGGACTTTTCATAACATTCGAAGGAACAGAGTGCAGTGGAAAGTCCACGCAAATAAAAATCCTTGCCGAAAAACTGAAAAACTCCGGGTTTAACCCTGTTTGTATCCGTGAGCCCGGTGGAACGCCGATAGGCGAGGAAATCCGTTATATCCTCAAACACAGCAAAAACGGCTTTGGTATGACGCCGGAAACTGAACTTCTGCTCATGAATGCAAGTCGCGCGCAGATTGTCCGCGAGGTTATACGTCCGGCGCTTGCGGAGAAAAAGATTGTTATTTGCGACAGGTTTTACGATTCTTCGGTGGCTTATCAGGGTTTCGGGCGGGGTTTAAACCTCGATGACGTCTATAAAATCATAGATTTTGCCGTGGGCGATACCCGTCCGCACCTGACACTCCTGCTGGATTTGCCCCTCGAAGTAAGTTTAAAACGCAAGCAAATCCGCGATTCTCAGGTAAATCCCGAAAAAACAAACCAACAAAATAAATTGCTCGACCGTTTTGAACAATCTGACATCAGTTTCTTTAAACGCGTGCATGAAGGATTCCGGTTTATTGCAACAAAAGAACCGGACAGAATAAAAATTATTGACGCAAACAGGGAAATAGAAATAATTGCAAAGGAAGTCTGGGAAATTGTTTTCCCGTTAGTTAAAAAAGTTTACGGGAATTGCTGATTGCCATTGACAAACTGGCAAAAATGAGTAGTTTTAAATTCCTTGTAATTAATAAACATAGGATTTTAAACAAAAATACTGATAAGATCAGATTATGCCGAATACACTAAGCGCAGAACGTAGAATGAGAAAAAGCGAACGGCGCCATCAGAGAAACCGCGCCGTCAAATCGCGTCTTAAAACCATTGAAAAGAAATTCAACGCGTTGTTAAAAGAAGGTAAAATTGAAGACGCGAAGAAATATCTCTCAACCGTCTATTCAGCATTCGATAAGGCTGTCAAATACGGCGTAATTAAGAAAGGAACGGCGGACAGAAAGAAATCGCGGATAGCCGAACGACTTTCGCAAGCCGCCACTCCGGCAGCCAAAAAGTAATTAATTTCAGACGGTTGGATTTTGAGGATACCAACCATTTAATTAAAAAGCCGGGCAATTTGCCCGGCTCTTTTATTTTAAATTCATCTAAGGAAACAAACTCCGGATCTAATTAAAATTCGTTCAGATTATCTGATTTGTTTCGAACGAATCTTTCTAATTTTTTCTTTTATGAGTTTAAATTTTGAATGGGTTCGGAGGTTCTTCAAATCCGGGTCGCGGCGAAGCCATTTAAAGTTAGAATATCCAAGATCAATCGCCTTTTCGAGCGCCTCAAACGCCTGAACATAATTATGGGTAAGCGAATAACTGCAAGCAAGGTTATAATGAACAACCGGGTCTGCTGGTAACAGTTTTGCCAGTTGTTCATCTACCTTGAGAGCCTCTTCATAACGACCAAGCCGGGTAAGGTCTCTGGCGAGGAGTTTCAACGCCTCCACATAGTCCGGCGCGCGACGCACAAGACCCGTCAAGAAAGACACCTCGAATTCAAGGTCTTCTTTACGGCTCTTTGACGTCCTGAATGTGCGCATAGTCTGCATACTGATACTTATTAGTTTTGCACATTCCCGCCTATTGTCAATAAATTGCAATTTTAAAAATTGTCAAGTGGTTGATGTTGTGTGTGTTATACCAGAAAAAACTTTGTAATTCCGTTTAAAAATCTATCCAGATTCACTCTCCATGCCAAAGAAAGCGGATTTTACGGATATATCCGCAGTCGTTTTCTGTTATCAGTATATTCCCTTCATAATCAACGACTACGGCGCGAACCTCGCTCACTCTGTATTCATTGGGGTTGTAAAACCATGTTCCGTCGCCGGCATGTGTTCCTGAGCGATAACCGTTAAGAAACAGGTGTATTATTCCTCCCCGGTCAACATACCAGACCTGACTCCCCCTATGTGTGCATACGAAAAAAGAGCCGTCAGGTAAAAACCAGACCCCGCGGACTTCATTGAGCCCGGTTTCAGTCGCGAGATAACCATCGCCTCCGCCGTAAGTCATTCCGTTGCCGGCAATTACAACCTGAGTCTGATCGGGGAGAATTTTTGTAACTTTATGGGCGCCGCGGTCGGTTACTACAAGATTTCCGTCCGGAGCCATTGCAATGTTTCCGAGTTCAGTAAAACCGGAGGCATAAACATCAAGACCGTCATCCGCAGTCCATCTGTAAACAACATTACCGGAAGCGACGTAAATTGTTGATTCATCAGGAGTTACCCATAGACCGCGTCCAACAATCAAGTCAGGGATAACACAAACCGTCTCAATAAGACCGTTTGTATTTAATCGTCGGATTTTCTGGTTTACAAGGTCGAGAATATACACAGTCCCCTCCGGCATCACGAACAATCCGTTAGGCTGGTTTAACGCAACCTGTGTTGCCGGCAAAGGTTCATCAGAGCCATCGCCGGGCGAGTTTATCCCGGCAACTGTAAAAATCCGCCCCTCTCTATCGATTTTGCGGATTGCATGTGCCGATTTATCAGCGATGTAAATATTTCCGTATTTATCAGCCATGGCTATATGCGGACGCGAAAGCAGGGCATTCACTGCAAGTCCGCCTTCGAAATCCGGACTCCATTTATTCACATCCTGACTAGTGCCACCAGCACCCGCTACCGTCGTCAGAATGCCGTAGGACTTAATCAGGTTTGTAAACCCCTGCGGCGTCGGCGATATATCCAGAAAGAGTGTCCGGTAAAAACAAAATGGTTTGTCAAAGTTAACGCGGAATTCCGTCAATTCCCCGTTGAAAAATTTATTCTGAACAGGCTGCCACTGACCGGGGATAGAATCAGACTCCAAAAGGACGCATACGCCAAATTCATAGGAATTCTGAAGAGAGGTTATTTTACCCTCACTGGCGCCGGCGATTTTAATTGCGTTCACCGGCAGAGGTTCATCGGGATAAAGCCTGTTCTGGCAAATCAAAACAGCCAGACAAACCAAAACAGCAGCAATACCCCCGGAAAAACTACTTTTCATCTTCTCCTGAAACAAGGTTACGAAGTTGTTTTTGCATCAATTCTACTTCTAATTGAAGTTTGAGTTTTTCCTCACGATGTTTCTCAATCTGCAGTTTAAGTTTATTTTCGTAAATCTGTTGTTCTTCCGGGGATAAATTTCCGTGCCTCCCGGAGTGTCCCTCAAATCCCAAATCATCCGCTTCTTTTTTCTCACTATCTCGTTTCTCAGGATTATCATTCATCCACAATTAAGAATGCCCACTTTACAGCAAGAGTAAAGATTTATTGTTCCGGATTAACCGGGGAGCGCATGTAATTCTGAATTTTCCGGTAAATTATTTTACTTTGAGAAAGAGATTACGTAATAGACATCGTTTGTGTCGTAGTAGGTCATATTGACTGTGCGGACATTATTCCAGTTTATTTGGGAATTAAGGGTTAGAGAACCACTGACGCTTAAATTATAAATATCATCTGAGTCATAAATCCTACTGTTATTGAAATCATCAATTTGAATTTGTAATCTGCGGATAAACGATGGCAAAGAGCGGTATATTGTTCCTGTAGTCCTGTTCACAAAATTCCATGAAATCGCAGTTAACTGACCATTATTAACCGTGAAAGAAGGCACAGGAACTACAAGATTAGTATTCCCCTGATGATTGATGTTAAATGTTATATTTGTGCCCTTATAATTTACAACATATCCTCCGGCAGGCGGGACAATGCCACGTTCTACATAATACCCGATTGTGCCAGGGTCGTCGTTATCAAAACGGGGTTCTATTCCCTGGGTATTCATGGGGATAGGAGATGAAAAATAAACCATGTCTGGACTGGCGTAATCCGGGTCGAAACCGGCGCAGAATTTAACCCTTGTTGAGCTTATTGAAACAGGATAGTTAACTGTAACATTATATGGCGCATTTGGATTTATACTTCCTGCATTAGCAAAAAACGTCATCAGCAAATCCGAATAAAATTTATGCCCCAGCCGCATACGGAAAAACAGTTTGCTGTAAGACCTAAGAATATCATCAGGAACAGATTGTGTAATGCTGTATGGTGGCGCTGTAAAGAAGTCCGTTACCTTCCAGTTTTTTAAATCTTCCGACATCTCAAGCATATAAAATTGTCCCGGCATTGTTAGGAATGTAACCATCGGACGCCCATTGAGAACAGTCATATTTGTAAAGGCTGGTCTGTGAGTAAATGTGCCGGGGGCAATCTGGATAAAGATATCCTTAGTCGCTGTCTGGTTCATTGCATCGGTTACTCTTACATTCACTTTGAACGAACCGGTCTCGGCAGGTGTACCTGAAATTAATCCACTAAAGTTATCTAACACAAGCCCGCCCGGCAGAAACCCATACTCAATTGACCATGTGTATGGATACGTTCCGCCGGAAGCAGTAAGCATCTGCGAGAAAGATTGTCCCCTTGTTCCGGATAATGAACCAGTGATTATACTTAACGGCTGCGGACCGGACAAAACCCTGTAAATTGTCACGTAATTATTTCCGTCCACATAGTAGCTGTCAATAAATCCAATCTGTACTGAATCAACATCGCTCCATCGGATATTATAGGCTGTAACATCATAATTCGTAAAAGCTGGACGAATATTCCAATCTATGAAAAGGTCTCCATAACTTGAATGAATACTTATCCCTACCCTTTCCATAAAACTCTGCGGTGGCACCTTTGAACCGTCCGGCGCAATATACGACCATTTTAACTGTTTTAATATCCCATCGTTTCCGACAATAAATTCAGGCAAAAGAAGGATTTGCCGTGATGAAATTTGCGGATTAGAAAATGTGAATTTGAGATTAACACTCTTGTATTTGATTGTATAAACGCCGCCTGTAATCTGGTTTGGAGATGAAAGAGAAATAAATGGTGAACTATAACCCGATTCTGCCCCCATATTATTAAACCATGAACTTGGTGTATTATTTAAACCTGAACCTGTAGGACCAGTAAAATACACAGTGTTGGTCGGGGACGGATCACTTACCTGAAAATACATGTTATAATTTGTAACAATAGTACCTGTGTATGAAGCATTAGTTCCGTAAATTTTTCCGTCGGGGAAGAAAAACACAAAATTTGGTTTGTCCCATGAGACCAGGCTTATCGGCGAACCGGTGGTTTTAATAGGAAAATCAAGATATACACCATAACCAGAGGTTAAAATAGTTTTAGTGCCATCCCGGTTGTCGTTAGTTACTACATTGACGATTTTTACGGCAATAAGATGAGCATCATACTGAGCGCCGGGACAAAGGGTGTTAGCCGGGATCGTAAACGAGGTTAAATTACCGGGCAACGCGCCGGGCATTAACGGACCCGGAGTTTCAAAAATCGTATTATCGTGCGTTGAATCTGTGATTTCTATTAAAAGGAAATCATTGCTTGTCAAGCCAAGGTTATTCCAAGTAAGCGTAAAATCCTGATTCGGATTTATAGCCTGGGCTGCTGTAAAGTTTGATATCAGAGGGGCTGCAGGATATGTATTCCCTGTAAGTGAAACTGGAACCGATGAATCGTATTTTAAACTTTTAATGGAGAAAACATAATTGCCGTTCGGAAAATCAATATCAAGCGCTGTCTGACTCAAATATTGGGCTCTGAAATTAAATTCGTTAAAGTCCGGTTCCAACGAGATAGGTGATTTGCCGGGTGGGGTCAAGGTAACATTGGTTACAGTGCTTGCACCGTAACAATTAAGGTTTCCCATAAACATTGCTGCACCTAATACGGACCTCGAAGCGTCCGTTTGAGCATAATACAACAATTTGACGACAAAACCCTTATCTTGTGCAAGGGCAATGTTAGCGCATAAAGTTATGGCTGCGATTGTTAAAATAGTTGTTTGGAAAACCGAATGATTTACATTTTTCATATTAGATATAATTGTATTAAAATTCCTGAAAATATACAAACATTATTTTAACCGATCCTGTAATATCGGCTATTTTTTAACCGCTACAACGCAGATGTGATTGCCAAAAGATGGTAGAATAATTCCGGTAATTTTTAAAACCGAGCGGATTGCTTTCCTTAAAAAAGATAAATCGGGCTTTTCTTGAAATTCGGTTATACACCCTACCTTTTCGATAAAAAACCCGCAGCCAGTAAGCAGATGAATCAATTCCCTTTTCGTATATTCATGCCAGTGAAACCCGAAGAAAGTATGTCCGGTTTTAACCTCATAATCTGCGTATTTAAAAAATTCATCTATATGTTCAATCTGACCGCGTCCAGTAATGAGATTAAAAAACGATTCCGCCGACGCCCTGTTCGGGACTGTGAGCAATAATTTCCCGCCTTTTTTTGCGATACGGTTTAATTCCCTGATAAACGGGACAGGATTAAAATTGAAATGTTCTATCGTTTCCCAGCAGAATATGGAATCAAAAGAGTTGTCATCATACAGTAGCCTGCGTTCTTTCCATAGCGGATTTCCAAAAATAAGTCCAAGGTCTGTGATTTTATATTTTATTCCGTATTTTTCATACAAAGGCAGCAATGGATAAACGCCGGGTTCGTCTCCTTCCAAAACCTGATACGATTTTACCTGCTCTAAAAGGAAAAAAGGGGTATATGAGTAAAGCGGTCCAATTTCAAGGGTATCGCCTAAATCCATATCAAAAGTGCCGAACCACTGATGTGTCTTAAAGAGTCTTCCGGCATGGAGTAAGAAGTAGTTATGGTGGGTCTGTATAACATCCGCTTCCTTTGCAATTTCGTACGCGCGTTGTTTAAATTCTTCTGGTGTCATAAATTATAATTTCTGAAAGACCCTGTTGTGTCCGGTGTGAAATATCTCGGCAAATTCATTCCGTGGAATGGAATCGGCGATTTTGGACGGACCGGGATGTCCCTTAGTTGCAAAGCGAGGCGGTTTGTAATCGGTGTAAAGCGCGGAGTCATCCAGAATAATTAATCCGCCTTTTGCAACCGCTTTCCTGCAAACCTCCCAATCTTTTGAGGCAACTTCGTAATCGTGGTTTCCGTCAATATAAATTAAATCCCACTTTTGTTTCAAAATAAAATCAATGGCTTCAGGGTCTGTTGAATAATGACGACACACTGTTGGCATCGGCAGATTAAAGTATTCGTGGTTTTTGCGCGTGTCTTCGTAATAATCAATTCCGTTGGAATATTTGCTTACCGAATCGCCAGTTGATTCAAACGGCGACACACAGCCAATATTGCACTCGAAATTAAAATGCCTGCTCAGAAGTTTCCAAAGTGTTATTGTCTGACCGCGATAGACACCGATTTCGAGCGCTGTTGCAGGTTTAAAATGACGAAAAAGTAAATACCACATTGCATGGAATGCGTCCTCGCCAAAGCCGCGTTGTTCCTGAGAGAAATAGTATCTATGTTCTCTGATTTCCCGCGGCAGAAAATGATGAAAGTAAAAATCGCAGTAAATGTATTGATTCGTGCGGGAAAGATTCAATTTCTGAATATCCGGAAGCGACATGGGACGCAATATTCCAATCGGAACGCGCCAGTAATGCCATCTGCGGCTTAATGCATTCAATATTCGTGTTTTAATTCCAAACATTTCAACAATACTAACTTAAACCCAGAATTTTTGCCAGAGCCTCCGGCGAATGATTTTCCCTCACGAGTCTCTCATACACAGCGATAGTGTGCGGATTATCATAGTCTCCTGCCGAATTCAAAGCCTCCGCAAGCAAGTCCCTTTCCGTAACGCAGATACTGGCGTTTTGCTCCCTGAAATAACGCGGAAGCGAGGCATACGACGGTCCATAAACAAGTAACGGTCTGCCGCGGGATATAGTTTCTGCCAGACGACTCGGGAACGATGTTGAAACCATAGTCGAGTGCTCTTTTTCAAAAGTATATGGCATAAAAATCAGCCATGCATCTTCCAACCGCTTCCTGCATTCTTCGATTGGCAATCCGGATAAATACGAACAATGAGGCATTTCTCCCAGTTCTTTGATTGCTATTTTCTCATCCGTATAAGACATAATTGTTAGCCTGAAATTTCCGTAATCGGGGTTATAAATTGATTTAATCACATTAAGCAGGTCTCGGATTGCGCCTGTGTAAAGCGGGTTTATTGCCCCCAGATATGCAATATTGAGCGTGTTGCCGGCGTTTTTCTGATCTTTGTAGGGGCGATATTGAATCCTTCCATCACGCAGTGGAATTGGGATAGGCAGCCATGTTGCTTTTATTCCAATCCGTGATTCAATTCGTTCGCAAAAACCTTTGCTGATTGCAAATACGCGGGAAGCCTGAGGCAATATTTCCCGTTCCCATGACACAGATTTTTCGGCTAACGCCGGATTTCCATTCAAAATCGCCGACGATTCAAAATCATCCACAAGATAAATATCAACAGGCAGACCTGTTGCTAACTGGAATTCCTTTATCACCAGTAAAAACCACGGATCAGCGCCGCAACAGGCAAATATCCTTTTTACACCTGTTTCTTTAAGTCTTCGCGTTATTCTGCTGGCAGCAGCCCGGACAAGTAATAGCTCAATCCGCGATTTTATTCCTTCGAATCTCTGGGGGAAAAACAGAAGATCCGGATAAAAAAGGGTCTCAACACCTGCGGCGTTTTTGATTTCTTCGCGGGTCAGAGACCGCCTCATCCGGCGGGTAATTACAACTTTAATAAAAGGTTTCAGATGCGAAATCAGATTATACGCAAGTACATGACAGCCATGACCTTTGCCAGCAAGGGGAGGAGCATCGGTTAAAAATGCAACTTCATTTAGCCTGCCTCCGATGTCATCTGGTCGAGGTTTAGTGTCGCTTAATATATTTACTTGTCCTGTTTCCTTCTGCATTCGGGAAATGCACCTTTACTTTTTTGCAAACACAAAAATAGACGGAGAAAGATATTGTATCTGTTCGCGGGTAGCAGTACGGATAACGCCTTTTATAAGCCACTGTGAAAACCTGATTAACGGAACTTTAATTAACCTTAAACATTTGACTGAGGCTTCGGTTTCGTCTTTGAACTCTACGTTTGAAAACCCTGCAATTTCGAGCAAAGCCCGCATGCTGATTGTTGTATAAGCCCACTGGTGGGTTATATCGTTAAACAGGTTTCTGCCTACAAACGGACTGTCGCCGTTTGGCATGCGGAGAACCAAATTTCCCCCTTTTTTAAGGGCTCTGCCGCAGGCTGACAAAAACCGCATCGCTTTACCTTTGTCCAGATGTTCAACAAAATCTATAGCAACGATACAATCAAATGTTTCGGGTTCACGGGATTCAATATCCAAGACGGAATCGGCAAGCCTGACGTTTAACTGGTTAGCCCTTGCAATTTCAACCTGATTTGCCGAAAAATCGCTCCCTTCAATGTTTGTATAACCAAGATTCTTTAAAAACAGAAGAAACGCGCCTGAACCACACCCGGCTTCGTAAATCTTTGCCGATTTATCCTGCGGAAGGACATCACGCAGGATATTATTCCAGACACTGCTCATCTCATCGCATAACCGTATTGCGTCTTCGGGCTTTACCACGCGCCTTGCCTTATCCTGATGGGCATAATAATAACCTGTCCCGCCATCCGGAAGCTCAGAAAAACAGGATGCGGCGTCGTTGCCGTTTTTTTCGGAGTCTTTTTTGTTGTTCATGGAACTGCCACTAACAGATTCATTTATATCTCATTACCGCGGTCTATTTTAACGCATTTTATATCTCTTTCCAGATATAAACAGGATAAAATACGGGGTGTGGTAGTATCACAGGTATAATCTTAATCCAAAAACATCCGTAACTAAAAAATTATTAATGCAATTTTCATGTAATCTTTATTTGTCTTATGCCGTCTATATAAGTGAGACCTGAAATTACAGGCGTATTTGAATAATAGACGCAAGTCAGGCGTCTAAAAAAAGAGCGATAATTAAACATTAAAGACTATGGCTTATGAAAATTGTGGACAAAAATAAAATTGCGGCTATTTTGGCGCGCGGTTTCACATTGATAGAACTTCTTGTTGTAATAGGGATAATTGCAATTCTGGCGAGCATGCTTCTGCCATCCCTTGCCAAGGCGAAGGAAACAGGCAAGCGGATTTCGTGCATGAATAACATGCGCCAACTTGCGTTAGCGGCAAAAATGTACGTCGATGAAAATGAGGGACGGTTTCCGTTGCGTATAATAGGCAGACCACCAGGCGCCTGGCCTGCAGTGCTTCGCGAGGGTTACAAGGATTTAAGAGTGCTTGTATGTCCAAGCGATGGACCAGACCCAAATACCAATAAAGGCAGTCAAATCCCAGAAGAACGGGCACCTCGCAGTTATATAATAAACGGTTGGAACGATTATTATCAGGTCGAACTTAAAGCCGCAGATTTTAACCAGATTTCAAGAATGTCCGAAACAAATGCTATGCCGGAAAGCGCGGTAAAGTATCCAACAGATACAATCCTTTTCGGTGAAAAGGAGACTTCGTCAATGCATTTTTATATGGATTTTCTTGAAACAGCGCAGGGCAATGATTTCACCGAAGTTGAGGAAAGCCGCCACATGGGCAAAACCGGCAAGGGTGGCGGTGGTGGGTCAAACTTCGCTTTCGTTGATGGCAGTGCGCGTTATCTCAGGGCAGGTAAGATGCTTTACCCGCAAAACCTTTGGGCTGTTACCGAACTGTGGAGAAAAAATCAGAGCATTGTTTCTCCTTAATATAAATTATTTTTGCGAAAAAGAACCGCTGCTATTCCCGGGTAGTCCTCTTATCTTTAAAAAACCGGGCACTTCCATCAAGCATCATTCGGTTTCTGCCACCAGTATGTGCTGAACGACCACGGATACTTTCAGGCACTGTGGAAATCGTTGACGGAAAATAAACATCCACCACAAGTTCAACTTCCGAAGCAGATGCAGGAGGAGGCGCGTTCGGATTATTTGCTGCCCGCAGGTCAAGTACACATTGTTCTATTTTCTTTCCCCAGAAATTATCAAGGGGGACAGGACTGTTCGTTCTGTCGAACCTCCACATCCAATATGAAACTTTAATCAAACTTCCATAAGTATTTACGTTCTGGACAGCCTGTTGCAGAGATTCAAAATCCTTTCTTTTTACTCCCGGACACGAAAAAATATTTCCAACATTTAGATGGTCTCTGAGGACTACGGTAGCCCATCCGCATCGAGGGTCGCTTGCTGGCCAGGAATTCCACGGTTTATAATAATCTCCTGATAACGAGGCTTTTAAATCGCGTCTATCCGGAAAAAGAGTCTCATTGTCGTCGAGATATAGAAACCACGCAGTCGCCTGCTGACGCAAATTAGATAAACATGCGGAGCGCAAAGCGGCATTTTTAGATTTGGCGACTGCGGGCAGGAGAATTCCGGCGAGGATTGATATTATGCCAATAACTACTATCAGCTCAATCAAAGTAAACGCGTGACTGCTGATAAATAATTTTCGAAATTTGTCATTTATTACTGGCATAACCGAATCCGGGAACCCTTTTACTCAACCGGCTCAAGTCTGATAATCCTATCCGGCGCATTCATCGCCAGATACAGGCAACCATCAGGTCCTGTAACTACAGAGCGGATTCTGCCTATTCCTTTAAAGACAATTTCCTGATGAACAACCTTTCTATCGACGATTTCAAGTCGCCGTAATTCCTCCCTCGCAAGGCTTGTAACAAAAAGGTGGTTTTTCCACTTTGGAAATTTATCGCCACGGTAAAAACCGATGCCGCAAACTGCTATTGATGGAGTCCAATGCAAAACTGGTTGTTCCATTCCTTCCTTATGAGTGAGGGATGTTATTGGGGAACCGTCGTAATTCATTCCGTATGTAATCACAGGCCAGCCGTAATTTTTACCTTTTTCAATCAGGTTTAATTCGTCGCCGCCTCGTGGACCATGTTCGGTCTCCCAGAGGTCGCCGGTAACAGGATGGAAATCGAGACCCTGCGGATTTCTATGTCCATAACTCCAAATTGATTTTATCGCACCGGGGACATTTACAAATGGATTATCATCCGGGATTGAACCGTCATCTTTGAGCCTGTGAATTTTTCCGTTTGGTCGCTTAATATCTTGCGCGTGTTCCATCGTGCCACGTTCGCCGATTGAGAAAAACACATAACCCTTTCCGTCAAATACAATCCTTGAACCAAAGTGAATCCCGCCGGGACGGTAAAATTCAGGTGGCGCCCGGAAGATTGTCTGTTCATCCACCCACTTGCCATCGCGAATCTTCCCCCTGACGATGACTGTCATCCCAACATTTGTTCCTAAATTATTTGTTGCTCGTTCTGAATACGAAAGATAAATCCACCCGTTGTTTTTGTAATCCGGATGCAAAGCCACGTCCATAAGTCCCCCTTGTCCTATCGCACGAACAATTGGTGTATTTTCAATAGGCGGAAGGATGGTTCCGTCTTTTTCGACTATCCTCAATCTGCCCGGCAGTTCGGTCACAAGCATTTTGCCATCCGGAAGAAATGCTATTGACCATGGAGTTACAAGGTTTTTGCATATAGTTTTGATTTTAAACTTGTGAAGTTCGCTATTTACAATCTGCTCATCCTGCGGCTTGGGCAGAGCGAGTGTTTTTAATGCTGCCTGAGTCTCTTTTTCCCGAATGAATATTACCATTGCCCGGATTTCTGCCTCCGTAAGCCCGTTTTTCATGGAAGGCATGCCTTCATCCTCGATACCATCGCGGATAATTTTAGCTATACTTTCGTCATCAGAACCAAATTTCCACTTGCCGTCAATTAGACTGCTTGCGGCTGCACCTTCCAGATTTTTACCATGGCATGAGGCACAAAATTCCGAGTAGACTTTTGAAATATCCCTCGCAGACAGGTTTGCGGTTGTAATAAAAACGGGAATAAGGGCAATGTTCAAAATGTATCTATTTATTTTTCTAAATATTTTCATATCTAATAATTATTATTAAAAATACGAATATCCGAAATTTACATCAATTTTTTCTGTTTTCAAGAAAATTTGATAATGTTATCCAATTAGTTACGGCAATCTTTTAGACCCAAAGTGTCTATCCTCTTATCAACCAATAAACCGAGGTTCACATCTCCGCCGGTACTATTTTCATTTTACATTCTCCAATTAAATTGCTAATAAAAGGTTTATGAAAAAAAGCCATGCCCTGTTTGTAACAGTTGCTATCTGGCTTAGCTGCTTTTTGTCATACTCAGCCCGATTTGATGCTGCGCCATTCGGGTTTCCGATAGAAAACGGGCGTGGGGTTATGTGGGAAGACCCCCGCGAGGTGCATAGTGTTGTTGTTTATTTTAAAGACCAGTCAAAAATACCCGATAATATTGTTCTCCAATATTGGGGCAGTAGATGGCCTCATCAACGTTTGCCAAAGGACAGAGAACCCGGGGGTGGGGATGTCGGCTGGATGGAACTTGGCAATTGGTATCGTTACGGATGGAGAACGGCTGATACCATCATCCAGAAAGACGGCAATAAAGTTATCTATACATTTAATCCTGTGAATAAAACTGAATTCCCTGATGTCAGGGATTATTCAGCAACGTTCCGCTACACACTAAAAATACGTGTAACCACAAAAGACAACACAGAATTGGACATTCGGAAAATTGAAGCCTTTACAGATTCAATACTTGAGCCGTTAAAGTTCAGGGTTGTTTTCGATAAGGAAATCCCGTCAGGGCTTTCCTTTGATATTTTTAATGGCTCACTGATAAACTTTCGGAAGGATAACGAAAAATTGTCTGTCCTTGCCGAAATAAATTCTGTGAAAAATTCAGACCCGAACACATTTGATAAAACGCTCGTTACAATCCATGCAAACCGCGATGTTACTTTTAAGGTCGAGGACTTAAAGGAAGGGGAGATTTACATTCCGTTTGCAGGGATAGCAGTTTTGAATGAGAACGACATGCGGGATTACGCCACGGTAGAAAAGGATATCCGGTCAAGCGGGAAAAAATCGCTTTATGAAAGAGTGTCTGAACTCCCTGAACAAACTTGGCGTTCAGCATGGGAAGGTATGCCGCCGAAAAAATCGCATATTTATTTTCCGATGGGAATGGACGGCGGACGCCAGAGATTTCGGCTAAACGCAGACGGGAGCGTGGATTTCCGAACGAATGATGGTTATCTTGAGCGGAACCGCGGTAAAGAAACTCCGCGGCTTTCTCTGGAACGCGCCCCTATGAGTGTCAGATTTTCTCTCCCCGCAAAACCGATTTCGCGCTCAATTGAAGACGCAAGTATTCCGATTTGCAGGACTTCATGGAAGGTGGGCGACGTTGAAATAACGCAGATTGCATTTGTAACACTGCTCGATGGAGTTGAACCGGAGATGGATACACCGGAAGGAGACGCCTTTGCTGTTTGTATGATGATGTTTACGGTTACCAATAGAGGCTCTTCCGAAAAAGAGTTTTCACTCCCTGTCAACTGGTTTGCAGGTAATAAAAATCTACCAATGAAACAAACCGCAAATAATTTTATTGCAACGGGTAATGACCGTCCGCGTTTTCAGTTAATCACAGATGGGACAATCAGCGGCGATGGTAACGTCATGAAAATCGGCTGGCGGTTTGCGCCACAGGCAGGGGGATTTGCAATTTTTAAGATCCCGTATGTTGTCCTGACTGATAAATCAGAACTGGAAAGTCTGAGCCGTTTGGATTTTGCCACCCAGCGGAAGGCGCTTGCGAAATTCTGGCAAAGACGCCTAAACCAGAGCGCTAATCTCATTACCCCGGAACCTATGCTCAATGAATTTTACCGCGCGCATGCGGGTCATCTTTTAATAAACTGTGAACGCGAACCGGGGAAGAAACACCGTTTTGCCCGTGTCGGTTCATTTTCATACGGCGCCTACGGGAACGAGTCGTGCATGATGGTTATTGACCTTGAACGCCGTGGCTACCACAAAGAGGCTCAGGAGTGTCTTGATGCATGGGTTCACTATCAGGGGACGGTCGGGCTGCCCGGAGATTTTTCTACAAAAGATGGGGTTCTCTATGGCGCAGGCGGTTACGAAGCGGGTGGTTACAACCAGCATCACGGCTGGATTCTGTGGATGATTGCCGAGCATTACCGATACACCCGCGATGAACAGTGGCTTCGCTCTGTAGCTCCGGCAATTGTCAAGGGCGCAGACTGGATAATACGGGAAACCGAACGGACAAAAGACCGCCACGAACTCGAACGCGGTTTGCTGCCGGCAGGGAGTCTTGAAGATATTGGCGACTGGTGGACATGGCTTTCGACAAGTTGTTATACATGGCGTGGATTAGACAACGCTGCGTGGGCTCTTGAACAAATCGGCCATCCGGAAGCAAAGCGGATTCGTTCTGCCGCAAGCGCCTACCACTTTGCTCTCACCAACAACTTCACAAAAGCGGCTCATAGGTCGCCAGTTGTCCGTCTGCGGGATGGCACAGCAGTTATGAAATATCCATCGCATGTTCACAGACGCGGACGAAGTTTCGGGTGGATTTGTGAGACGCTTGAAGGCGCAATTCACCTTTTAATTACAAAGGCAATTGACCCGCGTTCTACCGAAGCCTTATGGATTATGAAAGATTATGAGGATAATCTGTATCTTTCGAATCAATACGGATACACGCTTGATGATTTTGAGAAATACTGGTTCGGACGTGGGGGAATGTCTATGCAGGCATGCTTGCTTCTTGGTGCAGAACCGTATCTATACCGCGATGATGTAAAACAGGCGCTACGCGCAATTTTTAATGCTCAGGCTGTGAGTTATTTTCCGGATGTCCGCATGAATACCGAACATGCACTGCCAGAGATGGGTGACTGGCGTGGAGACCACTACAAATCCAGCGACGAATCGAATTCTGCCGGATGGTTGCGTTATCTGTTTGTCCGCGAAGAAGAACCGTCGTTGCTGCTTATTGGACAGGCTGTGCCGCGTGAATGGCTTGAACCAGGCAAGTATTGCGGAATTGAAAAGACAACGACGTGGTTTGGAACAACAAGTGTTCTTTACAGCGGTTTCACAAATAAAATCATGTGTCAGTTAAAAGCGCCTCACCGCAATCCGCCTCAACAAATCCGAGTCCGTTTCAGGACTCCGGGCGAAAAACCTTTAAAATCGGTTTCAGTGAATGGCGTTCCGTATAAAAATGTCGAAAAAGACTGGGTCATTTTGTCAGGGAACACCGGCAATACAATGATAGTTGTCGAATATTAAGTGAATGGTTAATCCGATATTGTCAGGATTTTATAGGCATCAACTATCAGACAGCTGGATGCGTTTTTCATATTATTGAACGGGTTCTAACAACGATTGTTCCGGCGATATAATCATGCCATGCCTTTTTCTCGCGCGACCATCCTGCCCAGAAGAACCCAACAAAGAACGCAATTCCTGACAGGATACCGGCAAAGGCGCGTATAAGGGCAGTCCGCCAGTCCAGTTCCCTGCCGTCTTCTCTGACAATCTTTATACCCACTATAAGGTCGCCGATTGTCGCCCCACCCCACCTCCATAGCAAAAAGTGATATAAAAACCAAAGTACCCATGTGAAACCATGGAAAATACCGATCGGTATCAGGAACACGCAAAAATCAATCAGAGTGGCTGCAAACCGCCGCCAGAACCCGACACGCGGCAATAGCCTGTAATCTATGGATTGCTGCGGTTGTGTCGCTTGTATTGCAGGCGGAACTCCAGCCACAGGGGGAGTCTGTGTGTACATTGTTTCAGCCGCTTGAACCTGCTGTTGGGATTGACTCATATTTTCCGTTCCGCTTTGTGTAGGAGATTCTCCGGCGGCACCTTCCTGCCCTGGCTGCGGATTTTGAGGAGGCTGGCTCTGGGGAATCCCTCCCGGAGATTGAGGCGGTGTCTGTGGCGGGAGTTTCTGAGGCGTAACTTCGCCTTTTAGTCCAGTAATTGCCGATATTATAACAGCCCCAAAAGCAATCGAGGACACCGCTGTCCATGCGATTAATCCGATAACCGGCAACATATAGATGAATAATACAAGAACAGAACCAATAAAAAGCGCCAGGACCGGGGATTTAATGATATCTTTACCGCCAATTAAACCGACCCTGTGTCCGATGAAACAGTAAAGCGCAGTTTTGCCAAACATGGAGGCAATAACGACTGCAATAATCACAAATGGTATTAATAAAATACCTATGCCGGTCGCAAGTAGCAGAAATAATAAAATCGGGATTACAATCCATGAAAACAATATGCCAAGCCCAAATGAGGTAACAGGGCGGGTTTTTACTGTTTCCATACATGTAGTAACAGCTTTCGGGAAAATGAGGAGGAGGACAAGATAAAGAATAAACGACGTTAGCGCGATACCCCAGCAGAGTTTAACCTGCGGAGCGAATAGCCTTAACCTCATAGCGCCGTATCTGAACCAGTCAATCGCCCATCCAATCTCCGGAAGTATCTTGCCCATAAGCACATCTGTTTTACTACCGCCGATTTCTGCCTTCGGAGAAATGGAAATAATACTGCCCACATTAATGATATCCCCTTTAACCTTTGCGTTATCGCCTATTTTGCCAAGTCCAGAGACGACTATCAGATTGCCGGCAATCTCGCCGTTTAATTCAACACTGCCGCGGATGATAAGCGCGTTTTCTCTTACGTTGCCATCAATCTTTGCATTCCCGCCAATAACAAATACACCTTTGGCAGTCTCGCCGGATGGGATGACCACATTTGTCCACAACCCGACGACGCCTTGGTAATTTGGTTTGCTCCTTTGGAGCCCCTGCGAATTAGCGTTAAATATCTGCGCAGCAAAAAGCAGCGCCAATGTGATTTTAAGAATAGTTTTCATTTTGTCTCTCCTTTGCCGATTTAATTGCGATTGCAATTCCTGCGGTTCCGGCAGCAACGCACAGGGCGTATAGAACTAAAACACAGGCGGCAACCGCTATAAACCAGAGTTTATACGCTTCGATTACAAGATAAACAGAGTCTGCGACAGAAAGAGTCAGTTTAATGATTGTTATTGCCAACGAATAAATATTCGAAACCGGAAAAATGCTAGTTCCCGGCAAGATTGAATCTGAAAATGTGAATGACAGCCAGAGAAGTGCAGCGAGCAAGACGCAGGATGCAAAAATGAACACGGCGCGTTGCAGAATGTTCCATTGATGATACGGTTGTTTCCACCATGGAAGCGCAGACCGCCGGGCTATCTCAGACATTATTCTGTCCGATAAACCAGGCGGGGCTTTTATAAGCGGCATTTGTTTAAACTCCGCATCCGCCCAGCGCTCAAGTTCATTTTCAGAATTGTGTTTTTCAACATCCATAACAACTATTTTTCAAAAGACTTGGTTGATTTGACGGGGCGTCTGTAATCCGAAGACACAGTCCTGAATGTTCGGTTTTGTTTTCACGTTCAACAACGGCTTTCTGCGGCGACATTCCGTCTTCCTTCCCGTAATGGGATTGGATGAGTTTTCTCAGTGCCTCGCGTCCGCGGTGAATATCGGTTTTAACCTTGCCAAGAGAGACACCGAGCTGCTCCGCAATCTCTTCGTAACTTAATCCTTCATAATGATATAGGACCAACGGAATTCGCTGTTTTGCGGGCAGAGACATCAGGAGTTTATCCAGTATCATCCGTTTTTCGTTCTGCTCGGGAGTTGCATCAGATTCGCCGATATATTCAATCTCAAATTTATCATCAGAGTCTTCGGATACCATTTCAGAGAAAAAGCGCCATTTCGCCCTGTATCGGGAAAGGTGGTTAAGGGAAAGGTTGATTGTAATCCTTCTCAACCAACCGCCGATGTTCGTTATGTTCTGAAATTGCGGAAAATATTCGTAAGCCTTTATAAACACTTCCTGCGATATATCCTGCGCGTCGGCGCTGTTTCCCAACAGTCGTACCGCTGTTGAATAAACCATGTCCTGATAGTTCAGGACGAAGGTGTTAAATTGTTCTTCTTTGTTCATTTGCCGACGCTTTTTAAACTATTCTATCCACAGACATAACACACTAACGAGCCGCCAGGTTTCAAAAAAAATGCAGACGCTTTACATTTTTCAGTAAATCAATATGTTATTATCATGCCAATATACGAATTCTATTGTGAGAATTGTAAAAAAGAGAGTGAAATTCTTGTCCGGTCACATGACTGGAAAGGGACAAAATGTCCTCATTGCGGTTCGACGCGGTTGAAGAAACAATTTTCGACATTTATATCAAAGGGTACAAGCGGCGGGAGTTCCAAGTCGTGTTCTTCATCATGTAAAGGCTCTTGCTCCTGCTGCAGATAATCAATGATTATATATTTGAATACGGCGCTTTTATAATTTTACTACAAGAGTATTTCAGAAGGATTAGATATTATCCTCGGTATTTTTTATTGCCTCTTTCAGGAGTTCAAATTGCCAGTTCATGAGGATTTCCTGCGCGTTTTCTGGATTCTTGACAATTCCTAACAATTCGGCGCGACTGGCAATAAGCGAAGGGTCAACCTTCAGGCTTAAAGCAATGTTATTCCTGAACTTTATCAGTTTGTTAAGGAACGCTATTTTGTGAGCCGGCAGATGTTCTCCGTTGTTTCTGATTTGAGCAGGGCGTTTGTCAGGCGGGGTTTTTAAACCGCGTTCGACTGCCTGAATTAATTCGCTGGTCTTTCTCGCAGAAAAATTCTTCGGGATATAATACATAAAATCCCTTGATTTTGCCGCTGCTTCGGCAATTAAAACCAGCTGATTGTGCGGCAGAATAAAAAATGGCGGTTTATTCGATGTTAACGCCTCATTTTCTCGCCATGCCCAGATTTCTTTTAAAACGCTCAATCCAAGCGGCGAAAGGGTGCTACTTCCGGGAAGTCTCCACATTTCCCCGTTTTCGGAGTCCACACTTTGGACGATGTGGAATATAAGCCTTTCGCATGTCTCTTCGTGCCAGCCGAGGCGATTTTTCTGTATCAATTCATTCCGCAGTGTGTCGGCAAGTTGAAGCAGGTAACGCGTGTCATTGACAGCATATTCTAACAGCGCAGGAGATATTGGGCGTGTCGTCCAGTTTGCCTTTTGGTGGGATTTTTCCAGTTTTACACCGAAATATTTTTTAACAAGGTCGCTCAACCCAACTTGTTTATAACCGAGCAAGCGCGCGCCATGCATTGTGTCAAAAATCTTCGAAGGGACAAACCGGTAGGTTTTATATAACAACCGGATATCATAATCAGCAGCATGGAAAACAATCAGTTTGTCCTTCAGAATTTCCCACAAGGGTTCAAGATTCTGATTCTTTAACGGGTCAATAAGAATGTCGAATTCCGGTATGCTAATCTGGATTAAACACAATTTTTCTGGATAACAATGAATGCTGTCCGCCTCCGTATCAAGAGCCACTCTTTCGGATTGCTCGATAACGGGCAGAATCTCATATAATTTGTCATCCGATATAACCTTTCTGTTCATTTTAACTGTGCGTAAGAACCCGGTGACGAATGTAAAAAACATCTGCGGTTTTTGTATAAAACATTTCCGGACACCGTGTTCTAAAAATCGTCTCGATAACTTCAAAAAATTGCTTTATCTATCATATCATAAAAATGAGTTTATACACTAAAAGTTTAAACAGTCAAAACAGGAAACGCCAAATACCGGCGGAATTTTTTATAACCTGCCACCGGTTAGACGTTGCTCTAAGCGAATACGTGCTGGTGGTGCGCGTTACGGAACAGAGGATGGATTTATTCAGAAAAGAACAAAGAAGCGTTAAGCCACAGAATCCGCTAATCAGGGATTTTAAAATCTGTTTTCCATACACGTATATCAAGACAATGCTGATTTCGACGTCACGGTTCGGAACAGGACAGGTAAAAAACTCATATAAAACACCTCTTGGCTTACACAGGATCGCCGCAAAAATCGGTGATGGTTATCCCCCAGGCATTGTGTTTGAATCGCGTAAGCCCGTCGGGTACACGTGGACATCACATCCGCGAGGTGCTATAGTTCATCGAATTATGTGGCTTGAAGGGCTTGAATCAGGTTTTAACCGCGGCAGCGATGTGGACAGTTTTAACCGCTATATTTATATACACGGTTTTTCCGATGAAACAACGCTGGGAAAACCAGCCTCGCGCGGTTGTATCCATGTTTCTTGTGATGACATTTTTCTGCTTTTTGATATTCTTCCTGTAGGAACGCTTGTCTGGATAACAAACGAAAGTCTTTAATTTTATGAGAACAAAGTTAATTGCATGGCTGATTCTTTTCTGTGGTTTACTGACCCGGGATTTATTTCCGCAGGAAAAAGAGCCGTTGTGGGTATTCCCTGTGGGTGCAGCGGTTCAGTCATCGCCGGCGATTGGCAAAGATGGGACAATTTATTTCGGCGCTGACAATGGAATCTTTTATGCATTAACACCTCAGGGGAAAAAGAAATGGGAATTTGTTACAAGCGGAATGATTGTTTCAACACCGGCAATCGCATCCGATGGGACAATTTATATTACATCCGTGGATAAAATAGTTTATGCCATAAACCCGGATGGTTCTGAAAAGTGGAGGATTATGCCCGGTAGCGGGATTGTCGCATCGCCGTCAATAGCGCCCGATGGAACTATAATTGTCGGAACGGTGTTCAATAAACTTTTCTCAATTAGTTCCGATGGTTTCAGAAAATGGGAATTCCCGACGATGGGAAATATTGTTTCATCCCCGGCGATTGATAGTGAGGGAACGATTTACTTCGGATGCCTTGACACAAATTTTTACGCGGTTTCAACCAACGGCGCCGCTGTGTGGGTGTTTACTGCCGCAGATAAAATAAATTCCTCTCCTGCAATTGATAAGGACGGAACATTGTATTTTGGTTCTTATGACGGACTTGTTTACGCATTGGCACCTAACGGAAAATTGAGATGGAGTTTTAAAACCGGCGGCGCAGTCCGTTCTTCGCCAACTATAGGAATGGACGGGGAAATTTATATTGGCTCTGATGATAAAAAATTATATTCAATCGGACGGGACGGTCTCAGGAAATGGGACTTTCCGACAAAAGACTGGGTTCGTTCAAGCCCTGCCATTGCAGCGGATGGAACAATTTATGTCGGTTCATACGACGGGAACTTATATGCCATCAACAAAGACGGTTCATTAAAATGGGCGTTTAAAACACAGGGTATTGTTTCTTCATCACCGGTAATTGATAATAACGGCGTTCTTTATTTCGGTTCATGGGACAGAAATTTCTACGCTATAAAGGTTGATAGCACACTTGCAAACACACCATGGCCATGCTTTAGGAAAAATGCGCGTCGTACAGGATGCGAAGTTGACGATTCAATGCTTGGAACACAGCCAAAACGGGTTGTAAAAACAGAACCTGAACTGATTATCCCACCTAAAAAGATTGAAAAGGAAGAGCCGCAACCAAAAACCCCTGCTGTTGCCAAAGAGGAATTAAAACTGCCCCAACCTGTTGCAGAAAAACCGAAAACCGAATTGGTAAAACCGGAAATAAAACCTGCTGAACCAGCCCAGACTACTCCGCCGGAGCAGGTTGAAACTGAAACTCCGAAATCGGCTTCATCAAAACCTACAATAAAAATTACCACGCCAAAAGACGGCGCAAAATTGGAAGAACAAAAAGTTGTTGTGGAAGGAATAGCAAAAGACAAAAAGGGGATTAAATCCATTCAATACAAATTCAATGCAACAAGAACAGGCATTGCACAGGGACTCGGCAAATGGAGTGTCCCCGTAATCTTACAGGAAGGTAAAAATATATTCGAAGCGCGAAGCATAAACATCGATGGTAATTATTCCGATTGGGAAAAGATAACTATCTATTATAAACCTTCTTATCAGGTCTTTGCTGAAACATTGGGTAAAGGAAGAATCACCCCCATCGTTGCAGGCAGGAAGTTTGAATCCGGGGAAAAAGTAAAATTAAAAGCCGAGCCCGAGAAAAATTACAGTTTTCTTGCATGGTATGGCTCAATACAGGCGACAACGCCTGAGATTGAATTCGAAGTGCGTTCAAACATACTCCTGAAAGCGATATTCATTCCTGCAGAAAAGGCTGTTGCGCAGGTACCTACTGAATCCGGACAAAAAGATGCCAAGACAATAACCAAACAATCAAAACAGGAAACGGTTCAAACAAAATCCGGAACATATCGGGCGCTGTTGTTTTCAAAAACAGGCGAGACAAACACAATTCACGGCATGTTCATGATTGATGTCAGCGACGATTCTTCATGGAAAGGAGTTCTTATAACCACTAACGAAAATATCCAGATAGAAGGCAAGTTTGATAATAACAACTTTTCGTTTTTTGGGATTAAACGCGAGTCTAATCCAACAGTTGGAATAAGTCTGAAACTTGTTTCAACAAACAACACATGGGTATTAAATGGACAAATCACCGGTCTGGGTGGAGATCTAATTTTTACAGGGTACAAACAGCGCAATGACTTGGCAAAGTTGATCAAGACAGGCTTTTACACCGCAATCCTTGCAATACCGCAGAGGGAAGACGATCCGCCGGTTGGCGATGGTTACGCAAAAATTCAGATTAATGATAAAGGCGATGTCAGTATTGTCGGAAAACTCTTTGACGGGTCGCAATTTACAACGACATCAGGCGTGGACGCAAATCGTTCCATCCCGATATTTGCAAACACCGGCAACGGTTATATTGCTGGAACATTGTTGTTAACAAACACAGCCGCAAGCGATATTACAGGGACATTAATATGGGTTAAGGCTGGAAAAAATACTGGTAAAACAGATATACGCGCGCTTGGCTCATATTATTCTCCCGAAGTAGGTTCAAAATTCATAAGCAATACTAATCTCATTGTTGCATTTAATGGTGGCGGGATGGAATCGCTTGTTCCAAACATAGTTTTCATCAGCAATGACAATAAAACTGAAACTAAATTTTCCGAAATTGGGCTGGAATTTTCGTTCAACTTTGAAACGGGAACTTACCAAGGTAAATTTATGCACCCGGTTTTGAAAAAACAGTCGGATTTCGAAGGGGTGTTTTTGCAAAAGGCAAAATGGGGAAGCGGTTTCTTTACATGTGGCGATAAAACCGGCATTGTCCTTGTAACCACAGACAGCGGGGAGATTAAGTAATAAATTTAGCGGATTTGGTTGTTACCGTTTAAACGCCGAAGAAAACTCTATTTCGAAAGAACAAGCTTTCGCTCTTCTCCAGAAAGAACCTTCCATTTCCCTTGTGGCAGGTCGCCAAGCCTAAATTGCCCAATACGAACCCTGATTAACCTGAGAGTGGGATGTCCCACAGCCGCAGTCATGCGTCTCACCTGACGATTCTTTCCTTCTCTGAGTTCAATTGAAATCCAGCAATCCGGAACCGATTTGCGGAATCTGACTGGCGGATTTCTTGGCGGCACATCAGGGGGCGGCTCAAGCAATTTAACTTTGGCAGGAAGTGTCCGGTAACCACCAATTACAACACCGGATTCAAGTTTTGCAAGCGCTTCTTTTGTGGGTATTCTCTCCACTTGAACCCAGTATTCACGAGGATGCGCCATTTTTGGATTAAGCAATATTTCGTGCAACTCAGATTCATCAGTCAACAGAAGTAATCCCTCCGAATCAAGGTCAAGTCGCCCTATCGGATATACAGCAGGCGGAAAGCCAAATTCTGCAAGTGTTCTGTGCGCTCTATGTTCCCGTGTGAATTGGCTTACTACGCCAAACGGTTTATTGAACGCTATGAGCATCGAAACTACATTCCCGCATCCAATAATAAGACGAAAGATATCCCTTAAATGTTCATTTTAAATTGGTATAAATTCGAAAAGAAAAGGCAGACACTAAATTTCCCCGTCGTCGCTGCTTATATTCAGATTATTCCTAATAATTATGAGGAATAATTTGAATAATTGAAACTTAATGCTATGGTCCTGTAGGTGTTCCCAACCTTCGCCATGAATCGAGCACTGCCCATTGATTTATCGGATTAACCGTCATGCCAAATCTGACAAACCGCGCGCTACCATCGCAATAAATATAGTTTGACCCGCCGCTTTTACCGCCTGTGCCACCGTGTTTACTCTGATCCAGTTGCGTTATGTCCTCGTAAGTTTCGTAATCAAAATACCAGTGGACGGATTCTGGCACTTTTTCCCCAAGAGCAATTGTCATTGAAGGTTCTTTTACCACACTTTCAGGCATAGACAATCCATTTGTCATTACGATATTCCGCCAGTTCGGCGCATTGTTGAACTGCTGCAGATAAAAATCATTCCACGAATTATAGATATAACTTCTCGGCGCGGCATCAGCAGGCCAGTTGACCTTGTCTGTTTCTCCGGTTCGCGGGTCACGGTCATCCGGACAGACTAGAAGCTTTAAATCGTTGTAATACGGAAGAAGCCGGTTAGGCCAGCGGTTCGGATGGGTTCGGGGCGGAAACATATTGTCGTTATCGTCAACATACATCTTCAGGGCGATTCCCAACTGGCGCATGTTGTTTAGGCATTGGATTCGTCTTCCCGATTCTTTTGCCCGGGCAAGCGCTGGAAGTAGCATCCCCGCAAGAATTGCTATTATCGCAATTACAACAAGCAATTCTATAAGCGTAAATCCCTTTTTATTTTTTGTTCTAAATTCCATAAAAACTAATTTGTTATTCAGATAATTAGACGTTTATGAATTCAAACATGTTTCAAAAAAATGCTTTTTGAGCCTGGGGGTAAAAAATGGAAGATATAGAAATAAAAAAGGCGCCCGGGAAAGGAGGTTAAACCGGACGCCTATTTTGCCCAACAGGAGAGGAGGTGCCTTATGGATAAATAATTGTTACCGAGTTACTTGAACCCAGATTAGATGACTGGAACATGGAGTCAAATTGACGAGCAAGACCCGCATTGTTAACCTGCTGAACGCTGCCGTCCGCAAGTGCAATATTACCAGCATTCACGTGCATTGTTTCATCCCATTTCGGGAACGGATTTGTTCCGGAGAGTTTTACATTAGCACGTGTCACTGTGCCGGGTTTGCCGTCGATATTTCTGTCGCCAATGAGAATCATCTGTGGCTGTGTTTCACTGGCTTCGAGAACATAGAAATAGCTCAGGTAATTGCCCGGATTGTTTCCAAATTGAACCCAGTCAGCCGTGGCACTGCGATTCGGATCGCTCGGGCATGCGCAAACCTTTGGTGAACCAATTTCGTTTGTCGCAACCAGGTATTGTTGAGCAATGTTCTGACCTCTTGCACCACCATCAGCGGGGTCAACCTGCCATGGGAATTTGTCCCCGTTATCGTTTGACCAGATTCTGAAGCCCAGTGCAATCTGCTTCAGGTTATTTACGCAATTAATTCTCTGCGCCTTTGCTTTTGCCTTTGCTAATGCTGGGAGCAGCAACCCGGCGAGAATAGCAATGATTGCTATCACGACCAACAACTCAATTAGCGTGAAGGCTTTACTGTACCTGTTATTCATCTTTTTCATATTACTTTCTTTTCCTGTTTTGCGTTTTTATTTTCCGCGAACTTTATCAATTTTTTCGGTTTTGTCAACCTTTCTAATTGCTAAATAGCAATTACAATGCCAAGTCCGCAGATTCAAAATAAATTAACACTTAATAAAATAAAAATTGCTCAATACTGTCAAGCGGTTTTTTTTAAAATAAATAAATTTTTTATATCTTTTTCAATTAAATGGTTTGAGTAGCAGTAAATTATAAAATCTAAACCATGTATTTAAATTTTAACCTTCATGATTTTGTTTTTCACACTATCTTTTATGATTTTCACGCATTTATTACAAAATTTTTCATTTAATTTTCACGCAGAATGTGTCATTTTAATACCCGGAAATAATAATTTTATGCGGGTATTAATAATCGGCTGCGGATATGTAGGACTGACGCTGGCTCATAAATTGAAACAGCAGGGACATGAAGTAACCGGCACAAGGCATTCCCCTGAAGGCATCCTGATTCTCGAGGCAAATGATATCCCAGCAATAGAACTGGATGTTACTGATTATGAAGAATTTAAGAAACTCGATGACAACTTCGACTGGGTTGTCTTCTGCGCCGCACCTGCGCATTCGACCATTTCGCAATATACCGCAGTATATTACCAGGGAATGAGGAATGTTCTGGACTGGCTGAAGAAAACAAAAGTCCAGAAATTCGTTTATACAAGTAGCACAGGGGTTTACGGACAAAACGACGGCTCCATTGTTACAGAGGATAGTCCGGTCTTTGCAACATCCGATACATCAAAAATCCTTATCGCCACGGAAGAAATGATTCTTAGAGAAGTCCGTGAATCTTCAATACCGGCGGTAATCCTCAGAGTAGCAGGTATTTACGGACCTGACCGCGGTTATTATTTCAAAAAATTTATAAGCGGCGAAGCGGTTATTTACGGAGATGGAAGTCGTTATATGAACATAGTTCATGTGGAGGATGTTGCAGGGGCAATCATTGCGGCGCTCGAAAAAGGCGTTCCGGGTGAAATTTACAATATCGTTGATGATGAACCAGTTACACAAATTGAGTTTTATAAATATCTGTCCGAAATCCTCGGAAAACCAATGCCGCCTTTTTCAGCCGAACAACAGCCTACCGGACGCCCACAAGCAACCAATAAGCGCGTATCCAATAAAAAATTGAAAGAAAAACTCAATTACACGTTTAAATACCCAACCTTCCGCGAGGGATACACGGAAATTATTAAAGAAATTCAGGGGAAAAATACGTCTAATAATCAGAAAAAAAATTGCAGGCAATAACCTGACAGAATCCAGCATATAAAATGCTGTGTCTTGTAAGGTAAAAATCTTTTTGGTGGACAAATAAAGATGTTGACCAGGCTGGAGAAAAGTTTAAATCATGGTATTTTAATAATTAACTGGTAACAAAAATTGTTTAGTCAATGAAGATGAACTTTATAAGGTATTCGGAAGTTCTGATAACAGGCTTCTGGCTATTAGTATCCCTGCATACACAAGGGCAAAACGCTTCCACAAATAAGCCGGGGGAATATGGGATTTCTGATGTCCGCACAACAGTAGAGGAAGCGCAGATTGCCCGGCTTGTTGTAGGGTTGCTTGAGCGTATGCATTACAGCCAGCAACCTTTTAATGACACTATTTCTTCAAAATTTCTGGACAGGTATTTGGACACCCTCGACCCTGCGAGGATGATATTTCTGAAATCCGACGAAGAAGAATTCGAAGTATATAGAAACAAGCTGGATGATATGCTTCTGCGGTTTGGCGATGTGTCGCCCGGAAAAATTATTTTTAACCGGATGCTGAAACGGTATGAACAGTTTGTAAATTATGTGACTAATCTTGTTGCAACTGAAAAGTTTACATTCGATACGGATGAAAAAATACTCGTAAACCGAAAAGACCAACCGCGTCCAGCCGACCTTGATGAAGCGAAAAAAATCTGGCGAGATCGCGTTCGTTATGAGTATTTGCAGGAAAAACTAAACAATGAAAAACCAGAGGAGATTGTAAAGATTATTACGCGCAGATATAACCGGCAATTGAGAACGTTGCGGGAGTTCGATAGTGAAGAGGTTTTGCAAATTTTTCTTTCATCGCTCGCCCATGTCTACGACCCGCATTCAGAATACATGGGGCGTCCCACTTACGAGAACTTCAATATCAGCATGAAACTCTCTCTGTGCGGCATTGGCGCCGTACTGACATCTGAAGATGGTTATTGCAAAATCCGCGAACTGATGCCGGGTCCGGCAATGCGCAGCGGAAAGATTAAAGTTAACGATAGGATTGTTGCCGTTGCGCAGGGGACAAACGAATTTGTTGATGTAATAGACTGGAAACTGACAAAGGTCGTGGAATTGATTCGGGGACCAAAAGGCACTGAAGTGCGTCTTCTTATTATTCCTGCCGATGCCCCCGACCCATCAACTCGAAAAGTCGTAAGTCTTATCCGCGACGAAATAACGCTGGAAAATCAGGAGGCAAAGGCTAAACTCCTCGAGATACCAGTTGAAAACGGACAGACAAGCAGGGTTGGGATTATTGACCTGCCATCGTTCTATGCGGACTTAAGTAACCGAAGCGCAGACCACAAAAGCACAACTACGGACGTTGCCAAATTAATTAAAAAACTAAAAGCCGAGAAAGTAGAGGGTATAATCCTTGATTTAAGGAAAAACGGCGGCGGTTCTCTCGAAGAGGCAATTAATCTTACCGGACTGTTTATAAAAGAAGGTCCTGTGGTTCAGGTAAAAGACAGCGACGGTTCAATTTCTGTGGATTACGATCGCGACCCTGAAGTGCTCTACGATGGACCGCTTGTAGTTCTAACCAGCAGGTTCAGCGCATCAGCGTCGGAAATTCTTGCAGCCGCATTGCAGGATTATAAGAGGGCAATTGTTGTGGGCGATAAATCCACGCACGGCAAGGGAACAGTTCAATCGTTGATTGAACTTAACCGGTTTCTGCGCAAAACCAATAACCTCGGCGCGCTAAAACTGACAATCAGAAAATTTTACAGAATCAATGGCGAATCAACGCAGTTAAAAGGCGTTACACCTGATATCATACTGCCATCTGTGAACAACTATGCCGACATTGGCGAGAGTTCTCTTCCCAATGCCCTGCCATGGGATACTATACCGCCAACAAAGTATGAAACTGTTAATATGATAACAAAGGCAATTGTGGAAGAACTGTCAAAAAGATCAGCAGCCCGGATTTCTGCCGACAAGGATTTTGCCTATATAATGGATGAAATTGAAAGGTTCAAAAAAGCGCAGGCGGAAAAAACAGTCTCGCTAAACGAATCGCAAAGACGCAAAGAAAAAGAAGATGCCAAAAAACGGCTTGAAGAAAGAAAGAAAGAAATTAAGAGTCGCCCGGCGCCAAATTATGTTACCTATGAAATTACCCTCAAAAATGCCGACAAGCCCGGACTACCTGCGCCGGTAAGTCTGAAAAAAGATTCGGAAACAAACAAGGTTCAAACTGCATCCGCTACATCCACAAACAAGACAGAATCACCTAAACAAGATAACCAGATCGCATCAACAAAACCTGATAAATCAGATTCCGACGACATCTTTGATTCCGATAAATCCGATGAAGATGACAGCGTGTTGTCAAGCATTGACCCAACAATGGATGAAGCGCGACGAATTTTGCTCGATTTAATCGAGGTTCTCAAAAAAGGCTCAATTGCTCAGAAAAAGCCAACAACCGCCATCCAGCAATAAATAATACAGCGATTGACTAAAAGACAACGGTTGAAAATAAAGTGCAATATATTGTTTTTATTGTTTCATGTGATTCTAATGTGCTGCGGATATTTCTGAAAAAACAAAACACCTGATTTGCGCACTTTAAATGCACCGTAACAAGATCCAGTTTTCGAAAAAGTTATTCCCGAAATTAGCCGTTTAACGTCCAGCCTTCTCTGTATTTTTTCTTCAGAAATTCGTTTGCCTCCGCAACATCTGTAACTTTGCCGGCTACCGGGTCGTAAGTGATTTTCTTGCCGACTCTGTAAGCCACGAGACCGAGCATCATCATCTCAATCATTCTGCCGCCGTAATCAAAGTCGCAGGAGGTTTTAAGGTCGCCTTTGCAGGCGTTAATCCATTGTTTCTGGAAATTTCCCATATCCGGCAGAACCTCTTCCTTTTTGCGTGGTTTGTAATATGTGAAATCTGCTCTGTCGCCGAGCGGATAAATTGCGCGGGTTGTAAAACTTGAAATCAGGTAGCCTTTATCGCCTTCGAACATTGCGCCGTGGTCAATCCTGTTTAAATCGATGAAATGAGCAGGTGAATCCGGCATTGCTCCGCCCTGATACCATGAGACGCGTATTTCCGGTCTCCATTTGTTTGCCGGGATTTTGAAATGCATTTCAAGTTTTACCGGCGTAACCTCCGGGTTGAACGGGTCGCCTTTTGCCTCGGCTGTAACTGGTAAATCCGCGTCAATTGCGTTCCAGACCAGATCCATAGTGTGGCTTCCCATATCGCCCACCTGACCAGTGCCGAAATCCCAATACATATTCCACGAAAGACAGTTCATTCCGGGTCCGCCGGCAAAGTAGCCGGGATTATATGGATGCCACGGTGCCGGTCCAAGCCATAAATCCCAGTGAATATGTGGTGGCGGGTCGCCTGCGGCAGGTAGATAGCCGGGACGCGGAATCTTGCGGTTGCCCCAAGCGCATGCGGATTTAAGCGTCCCAATCGCGCCATCAAGGACAAGTTCTCTTACCCGGTTAAAGTTCGGATATTCGTGGCGTTGGGTTCCAACCTGTGTGGCAATCTTATTTTTATTTTTCAGATAATTTGCTCGGACAACGCGCGCCTCTTCAACGCTGATGGCGAGCGGTTTTTCGCAATAAACATGATGCCCGCGGTTCATAGCCCAGTTTGCGATGAACGCGTGAGTATGGTCTGCTGTGCATATCACAACGGCGTTTATATCTTTCTGGTCTAAACATTTGCGCCAATCAATGTAGGTTTTTGCGTTCGGAAACCGTTTTGCGCCAAATGCAAGATGCTCTTCGTTTATGTCGCACAATGCGACGACATTTTCGGAACTAATGGCGCGGAAATGCGCTTCGCCTCGTCCCCATGTGCCAATAAGCGCAATATTAAGTTTGTTGTTCGGAGAGTCAGCGCCAAAAAGCGAGATGTTGGGTAATATCAGGGCTGATGTTCCTGCAAAAGCAGCGGTTTTTAAAAACTCGCGCCGTTTAATGACCTTAGTGGAAACTGTTGAATTTTTGTTTTCTTTTTTCATAATGCTTTCTCCATTTCTATCATTGTTAATTCGGAAATCAACAACCAATTTTTTCTATAACCAAAAAAATTACGTAAAATCATTATGTGATTTTTTTCAGATTTTTTTTAGTTGTCGGAAATTATTATCTGACACATCCGTTCGCCCGGCATTTATTTTGACACAATTTTTGTCGCGGTTTAGCATTGTTTTCTATGAAAGAAATGAATCGTCCGGTTAAAAGACTGGTTTTCACTTTTGCCGCGGTTATTGTGGCGTGTCAGTTCTTTTCATCAATTGGCAGGTTGAGCGGCGCAGAAATATGGATATCACCGGATGGCTCGGATAAAAATCCGGGCTCACAGTCGAAACCTTTGCAGACGTTTCAGGCAGCAGTGGAAAAGGTACGGCTTTATCCGTCTCGTGGAAAAGAACCAATCACGGTCTGGTTTCGGAAAGGGACTTATTATCTGGAGAAACCAGTCGTAATTGACGCAGACGTTTCTGGCTCGGAACGCGCGCCGGTTAAATTTGCCGCATTTACGGGCGAAAAAGTGGTAATCAGCGGCGGACGTCGTCTTGACCTGAAATGGCGCGAATACAACAATTCGGGGATTCTCGTTGCGGATACGCCGCCGGGAATTGAATTTGACCAACTATTTGTAAACGGCGAGCGTCAGACCCTTGCAAGGTATCCGAACAAAGATACGAATATCCTGATTTTTAACGGCTATGCAAAGGATGCAATCGCGCCGGAACGCGTCAGTAAATGGCAAGATCCAGCCGGCGGATATTTTCACGCCCTGCATCAGTTTCTCTGGGGTTCTTGGCACTACAAAATTCTTGGCAAAAACCCGGATAACAACACCTTGAAACTTGAAGGCGGTTGGCAAAACAATAGACCAACAAAGCCGCACCCACAATACCGGTTTGTGGAAGGCATTTTTGAAGAACTTGACTCCCCCGGGGAATGGTATCTGAACACAAAACAGAATAAACTTTACTATTACCCGAAAATGAAAATTTCCGGCTCTGATGTATTTGAAGTCCCTGTTCTGAAACATTTGATTGAGTTCCGCGGAAGCCCTGAAAAACCGGCGCGATTTGTGTCTTTCGAAGGGTTCATCTTTATGCATACTTTGCGGACGTTTATGGAAACGCGGGAGCCGTTGTTGCGAAGCGATTGGGCAATTTACCGTGGTGGCGCGCTATTTTTCACCGGTGCGGAGGATTGTTCTGTTTTGGATTGCGATTTTGATAACGTCGGCGGCAATGCGGTTTTCGTCAGTGGATACGCCAGACGAATTACGGTTGCCCGCTGCCACATCTTCGGCGCAGGCGCAAACGCAATCGCATTTGTAGGAAATCAGGATGCAGTCCGCAATCCTGCGACATGGGATAAACCCCTTCAATACGAAGAAATTGACAAAGAACCCGGTCCGCGTTCTCCAAACTATCCGTCCGATTGTCTGGTTGAGGATTGTCTGATTCATCAATGCGGCGAAATTGAAAAACAGGTTGCAGGGGTCGAAATCTCAATGGCTCAAAATATAACTGTCAGGCATTGTTCAATTTATGATATGCCACGAGCGGGAATCAATATCGGCGATGGCTGCTGGGGCGGGCATGTGATTGAGTTCTGCGATGTGTTCAACACGGTGCTTGAGACTGGCGATCACGGCTCGTTTAATTCGTGGGGAAGAGACAGGTTCTGGGAATTGAAAAACGCGCCTGTCGGGAAGTTGCCTGAGCTTGCTCTGCTTGACGTAGTAAAACCTATCATAATCAGAAACAGCAGATGGCGTTGCGACCATGGCTGGGACATTGACCTTGACGATGGTTCCTCAAACTACCAGATTTACAACAATCTGCTATTGCGAGGTGGACTTAAACTTCGCGAGGGTTTTCACCGCGTTGTTACCAACAATATTTGCATCAACAATGGTTTGCACCTGCACGTCTGGTATCCTGATAGTCAGGACTACATAGCGCGGAACATTTTAATGGCGCCGCATAGTCCTATCCGGATGCCTACCGGGAAATGGGGGAAAATGATTGATTTTAACCTCTTTGCCACAAGCGAGTTTGAAAAAAGGAGATATTCCGAACACGGCTGCGATGAAAATTCTGTGGTCGGTGATCCCGGCTTCATCGCGCCTGAAAAAGGCGATTTTCGTGTAAAATCGGATTCGCTGGCGATTAAACTGGGGTTTGTCAATTTTCCGATGGACAAATTCGGCGTTCAATGCGAGAGGTTAAAAAGACTTGCGAAAACCCCGCAAATCCCGTCGCCGCGAATCAACCTTGCTGAGGCAAAAACCAATTCTGCAAAACCGCAACAGATCAACTGGCTTGGGGCAACACTCGAACCGTTGCCCGAAGGTGGATATTCCGCGTACGGACTGTCAAAGGAATTGAAACCACTGCAGGTTGTTTCGGTTCAGAACGATACCGTTGCGGTAAAACTCGGCTTGCAGAAAGGAGATTTAATCATAAAGGTCGGCAATGTTCCGTTAACTTCCATCAAAGACTTGCCTGCAAATTATTCAACCTCATCACCCTCCAAAATAGAAGTCTATCGCAATGGACAAACAGTCATACTGCCGCGTTAAAAATAAGACTATTAAAAATTAACTTTTAACGGTTTTAACCGATGTTCGGCAAATTTTTTAAATGGGGTTTTTATCCCTGCTTTTCATTTTCTTTTTTTCTGACCATCAGATAATAAAAGGTCGGTGTGGCAACCAGCGATAGGAGCACTGAGATGGTCAGGGCTCCAATAACTGCTAATGCAAGTGGTCTTAGCATATCCGCACCTGAACCAATACCATAAGCCAATGGCAAAAGTCCCAGAGCTGCGGCAAGCGAAGTCATCAGTACGGGTCGCAACCTTCTTCTTCCGGACTTGATTAAAGACTCAGTCAGCGGTAATCCTTGCTTCCGCAAAGTGTTTGTGTAGTCAAGCATTAAAATGCCGTTCTTGGTCACAATACCAATCCCAATTATGGCGCCAAGTAAAGAAACCACATTCAGCGAAGTGTCGGTAATCCACAACGCGAGAATAGTGCCAAATAAGGAAAGAATGGCACCAAGCACTATTGATATCGGTTGGTAGAAATTTCCGAACTCGGCAAGCAGCACGGTAAATACCAGTACGACTGCCATAAACATAACTATCAACAAATTCCTGAATGACTCCTGTTGCTGCTGGTATAGACCTCCAAATTCAATTACTCCGGGAGGGATAGATTTATCCTCGCTTAAAATCTTTTTAATTTCAGCCATAGCGCTGCCAAGGTCGCGTCCTTCGAGCCGGGCTGTAACCGCCACATCCTGTCTTAAATTCTCTCTTCTTATTTCCATCTGCCCTGCCTCTTCCTTAAAATCTACTACCTGTGAAAGTTGGATGATTTCTCCTGTTGGAGTTTTAATCGGCAGACTTGCCAACTTTTCAATGGTCTTCAGGTTTTCCGGTTCTACCTTAACTCTGATATTTATAACTCTATCGCCCTGCAATACGCTCGAAGCCGTTTGTCCCAGCATAGCCGTCTCCACATAAGAAGTAATATCTGCAGTGGTCAGACCATAACGCCGTGCCTCAACTGGTTTTACTCTGAGGCTAAGAGCCGAACCTGTATAAACCAAACCATCAAAGGTATCAACCACGCCTTTGACCTTCTTTAATTTTTCTTCTATTTCCGGCGCCTTAGCTTTTAGAAAATTAACGTCGGTAGAAAAGATTTTAACCTCTATCGGTTTTGGACTCCACATCAAGTCGCCAATCAAATCACTCAGGATACCGGGGAATTCCCAGTTAATGTTTGGAAGAGCAGCGTTGAGACGCTTTCTCAATTCTGAAATTACCATCTCCGTAGAGCGTGCTCTGTCCGGCTTAAGCTTCACAAGAAAATCGCCGGTATGCGGTTCAGCTATAGACAGCGCCAGCCTTGCCCCGGTTCTTCTGGAATAACTTTCTACTTCCGGAATAGATTTGATTATTTCTTCGGCTTGGAGCAATTGACGACTTGTTTCGCTGAGGCTTGTGCCCGGCTGGGTGAAGTAATCAATAACAAAACCGCCTTCGTCCATCGGCGGAAGGAATTCGCTTTCCAGATTTTGGTAAATGACAAAAGCCATTCCAAGCAGTGCCAAGCAAAGCGCCAGAATAATCACGTACTTTTTAATCGCCCAACTCATTGCTACTTCATAAAGTCTTACTAACCATTGGAGGATCATTCCGCCTTCGGCTTGTTTTTGTGTTACGGAGTGTCCATCTTTTTTGATAATTACTGCCGCGAGCGATGGTGTCAGTGTTACAGCCAGTAGGAGAGAGGTCAGGAGCGAAACTGACATTGTCAGGGCTAATGCCCGGAAGAAAACCCCGGTAATACCGGTCAAAAAAGCCAGCGGAATGAAAACCACAACTGGTGTTAGGGTTGAACCAACAAGAGGACGTATTATTTCATGAATGGATTCTTTTATCGCCAAGGATTTTTCTTCATGTTGGCAAATTTTGGTATGGATAGCTTCTGCGACTACAATAGCATCATCAATAATCAATCCAATTGCTGCGGCAATTCCACCAAGGGTCATCAGGTTAAACGTCAGACCAAGGATTTTCATTGCCACAAGGGTTACGAGCACAGTAACCGGAATGACCACAATAGTTAATATGGTTGTTGACCAATTTTTCAGGAAGAAGAACATAATAAACGTAGAAAGAATCAAGCCAAAGAAAATGGCTTCCCAGACACTGCGCACTGATGAGCGGACAATTTCTGATTGGTCATAGAAAAAAGCGATCTTGATATCGGGCGGAAGTTGTGACCTGAGCGCAGCAATTTCACGTTTTAAGTCACTAGCGATTTGCAAGGTGCTGCCATCGGGTTGGCTGTAAATATTTAAAAGAACCGCGTTAACGCCCTCGGCTGTAACTACGTTAAAAACAGGTTGCGGTCCTCTTTCAACTTTTGCTACATCACCGATTGTTACCGGATGTCCATCAACCACGTCAACCACAACAGAAGAAATTTCTTCCGGTGTATGCAGCCTTCCATCCACTACTGTGAGGTAAAGAAAATAGTTTTCTTCATGCATACCGGTGGAAGCGACCAGATTATTCTTTTCAAGCGCATCAGTCAGTTGGTTAAGCCCGAGGTGGGCTGCCAGAAGTTTTTCCGGGTCAACGATAACCTGAAATTCAGGCATTCTTCCGCCGACCAAATTGACTCTTGCAACTCCTTTTATCCTTATGAAGCGTGGTTTTATTTCGTACCGGGCAAGCTCCCAAAGTTCGGTTATATCTCTTTTCGGACTGGTAAGACTCACTCCAATTATGGGAAAAGCAGAAAAAGTCAAACGGTAAACAGCAGTGTCAGCCGTTGGCGGTAGGCTTTTTCTTATTTGTGACAGTCGCCCCAAAACATATAGTTCAGCTTGCACCATATCGGTTGACCAAGTAAAGAAAACACTGATTTCTGAAGAGCCCCGACCAGTAGAAGAGCGGATTTCGAGTGAACCGGGAATGTCTTTCATAGCCTCTTCGATAGGACGGGTAATCGTAGCCATCATTTCTTCCGCAGGCATCACGCCGTTATCAACCAGAATCACCACACGCGGAAAATCAGTTTGCGGGAAAACGGAGGAAGGAATGTTAAGCGCCGAATAAAGTCCCAGCAAACAAAGAGCCACAGCAAGAAAAATTATCAATGCCCCATGACGCTGTGGCAGTTCACTTAGAAATGATGTCTTTTTAGAATCCGAGCAATTTTTGTCCAATTCAGTGGTCATTTTCGTTCCGGAAATTATTTACCCAAAATTCTTATTTTTGTTTTCTCGGGCAGGGCATAGGCGCCGATGGTTACCACCGTTTGCCCGGCTTTTAACCCTTGTCCGGAGATTTCAACCAAACCCTGATCGCGAAGTCCGGAAGTTACCTGCTTCCGGATTGCATAGCCATTTTCTACTACTGAGATGTATTCTTTTTCCTTTTGCCGAACTAAACTTTCGATCGGCACCGCCAGGCAATCCCGATGAACTTCTCCCACGATTTTAAGGCTCACAAATTTACCCGGATTCAGACCCGAATCAGGCGGAAGGCTCAAGCGGACAAGCACAGTGTCGGTTTGCGGGTCAATGTTCGGACTGATGAAAACCAGTTTAGCCCTGATTTTCGAGTCAGGAGCAATTTCCGCTTCCTGACCAATCTGGAGCCACTTTGCATATGAGCTCGGCACTTTGGCAGAAATAACCAAACGACTCAGATCAATTATTTCGGCTAATGATTTTGAGGAATCAACGGTTTGACCGGGGACAACTTCAACTTTGGTCACCAAGCCGTTTAAAGGAGACTTTATTTCCATATAAGAAAGTTCGGTTTTCGCCGCAGTCAGATTATCTTCTGCCTGACGTAAGAGGCTTTCGGCTTCCTGAACATTTTTTAATGGGGTGGCTTCTGCGGTTAATAGTTCTTTCTGTCTGTCATAATTTTGTTTAGCAAAAATTAGTTCTTTCTCGGCTTTTTCTACGGCAATCTTAGCCCGTCTGGAATCGAGCCGAAACAAAATCTGACCTTCTTTTACAGCCTGACCTTCCTTTACCAGAATTTCCTCCAATAATCCCCCCACTGGCGAACAAACAACTGCCCGGGCGCCTTTTTTGTCTCCGGCAGGCGGTTCCGGCTCTACCTGACCATAGGCATTAATATGGCGGTAAAGATTAGTCTGAACAATCTGCCCAACCTCAACTGCTACCTCCGTCTCAACCTCTCCCTCGGCTGAAGAATGACTTTCAGTTTCACCACCGGGTGAAGAAGTATTAGCGATTAGCTTTTTAGGAAATAGGAAAATGACAACAGCCAAACCCAGTAATACTACGGTTAGCAAAATCAACGTAACTTTTATCTTTTTCCTGTCCATATTTCCTCACTTAACTTTTTGTTCTGAATTCTCTGCCCGGTCCAGGGTATAAATCCAGTCTTTCACCTGAAGCGGGCTTTGCAATACATTTTCAAGTTCGCAAAGTGCCTGTTGAGTCTGAACCAGATTTTCCAGACGGGTTAAATAGGTATTGACCCATTCCAACTTCAAAGTCAGGAAATCAAAACGCGAGATTTCCCCAACCGCCAGTTTCTTCTCGGCTTTGGCAAGCTGAGTATCGAGATTGGTTAGAAGATTTTCAGTAATCTTAGTCTTTTCCAACATTGCCTTATAACTCAGGACTGATTTTTCCAGATCTGTAAGAACTCTGCTTTGGAGTTCCAGAAAAGAAGATGCTTTTTCCCTTCGACGGTTTTCAGCCTCAGTAATAGGTCCTCGATGACGATTAAAAACCGGCAGTTCAAAAGACATACCAATTGTCCATTTATTATCTGTTTGGTCGAGCTGGTAACCCGGACCTAACTTCAGGTCAGGATACTGCTTGGCTATTTCCAGCCGCAAGTCCGCTTCACTTGCCGCATATTCCGCAAGAGCAGCCAGAATATCAGCCCGGTTGGTCAACGCTTGCCGTCTTAACCCGGCGATTTCCGGGAGGCTTTCTGACAGTTTTTCGACATCATCATAAGAAATTTTTATTCCGGAAATTGCCTCCGGGCTTAAGCCAAGCACTGCTGCCAATCTAATTAATGCCTTGTTTGTGGATTCAGTGGCTTCAGCCAGTTTCAGTTCAGCCGCATTAAGCTCCATCCGGGCTCGGGCTAAATCATAACCGGAAATTTCCCCAGCTGATTTCTTAAGTTCCATTAGCCGAACAAGTTCTTTTTCGATAGAGATAGTCTGCTGAAGGATTTTTTGTCTCTCTTGAGAATAATAAAGGTCAATCAACGATTGCTTTAATTCAGACCTGATTTTCCATGCTGTGGCTAAAATATTCCATCGAGCTGCTTCAGACAAATGCTTGGCTTGGGCTATCCTGAGACCTCTTTTGCCTGCTACTTCAATCGGAATTTCAAGAGAAACCTCAGGAATCCATGGCGACATCAGGCTGGTCGGAGTTGTGGAATTATAGCCAAGTTTAGGAGTTATAGTTGGGTTTGGAATTTCTCCAGCCGTGATGCGTCCAGCCTTTACCACTCCCCAGCGTGCCCTTGCTAAATCCATTTCCGGATTAAAATAAAAGGCTACAAGGGTGAGGCTTTTTAAATCCCATACCTCTGGGGGCCATGATTTTACTTCGCGATTTGAAATAAGGAAATTTGCCAGTTCTGCTGAATCAAGCCTTCTTTCCTGCCAGTCCGAAAGACTTTTGACATTGCTCAGCGGTTTTGCCTGGTAGTGATAGCAGCCAAAACTGGACATTAGCAATCCAAGAATTAAAAACAATGCCCAGTTTTTGACTACAAGTAATAACCAGAGTTTTTTAAACATAACTTAACTGGGCAATTTAGTAACTTTGGCTGAACAAGGTCAAGTTTTTTTTACTTTCTATTGACCTCTTTTCGTTATTAGATTTTTTCGTTTTCAGTGATTTTACCGGTTGTTATGTTCAGATGGAATTCATTAATCTCGTTATTGTTTAAATACATAAAACTTACTGCTGTTTAAATCCTTGAAAAATTAAAATGCAAATTACCCTACCTTTTCCCCTTTAATACTCAGGATAAGTTCAGGATTATTATCAAAAAATGCTCTACCGGCTGACCGGTTTGCTTGTGATTAGACCGATTCCTCTCTCTTTTGAGCCAACGGCGCAATAATAGAGATAAAAGGTATCATTTTCGGGGTTGTAGACGATTGAGATTTTATGGGCGTATTGTTTATCCAGACCGTCAGGATGTCCCCCAGCCTTGTAGATGGGTTCAGGATGTGAAGTCCAGTGAACCAAATCCCGCGAAAACGCCATCATAATATGGGCTCCGCCCTTTCCCACGCCGAAGTAAAACATCACCCAGTGATCGCCGTCGCGGAAAACTTTCGGGTCAGAACAAAAAGACTCATCGTATCCGCCCTTTTTCACCCTCACAACAGGATTAGCAGGATAACGCATCCAGTTGAGCAGGTCTGTGGAAAATGCAATGCCGGTCTGTTCAGTCCCGCCGTTTGCCGCATTGTAAAAGTTGAAAAAACGTCCCTTATATTCAACCAGAAACGGCTGGTAAATACAGTCTTTTTCCCACTCTGCACAATCTGGGTCATAGATTGATAGAATCGGCTGATTTTTTGCCCGTCGCCACACAATCCCGTCATCGCTGACGGCAACCCCTTCGTAGCCGGGTCTGAGCTCATAACCACCCTGCCGTGGATAACATCCATATAAAGTCCAGTATTTGCCGTCGCGTTTTTTCAACAGCCGCAGGGCTTTAATATCGTACGACTCGTACAAAAACGCGCCGATGACGCAACCGCCGTGGTCAAATGAGCCGGGTTCGCCAAACCCCATTGCAAGTCGCGGATTTGACCAATCAATCAGGTTCGTGCTTTCCACGACGAAAGAATTGTAGCCCTGCCCGTTGAACGCGATGAAACTCATATACCATTTGTTTGATTCGCCCGGAATCTGATAAACGCATGGGACGTCGGTGTTATGAAATTTTTCGTAACCGGGGATGTTTGGTCTGCTCGGGATGACATGGTCTTTCCAATAATGCCAGTTTCTGTAAGGCTGACTCCATTTATCCAAAGTCTCGCGGTCAATCTCCTGAGAACAAAGCAAAACGCTTGAGCATAAAACAAACGCGTAGCAAATCAACGCCGGAAAAATCACGTAACCAATCTCTCTCTTCATAAAACTTTATGCTAAAATATTTCTTCCCAGTCCATAAGTAAATAGGAAAACCACAGAGATAAAATGATAGCTTGAAAGATAATTAATTTTACAACGAGATAATAACCATAGAGAACTCAAAGTATAAAAAACCACAGAGGGTTAAGTGAACAGATATTTAGCAAGGCAGTTAGGGCTTTTAATAAGATTTTAAAATTAAAACTAATGTGGCTTTAAAGAATTTTTCGGCTCTGGAAATTTAAAATAAATCCTGCCCATCCTGAATATCCTGTAAATTTATTTGTTCCTCTATGCTACTCTGCGTTCTCTGTGATGAAATTTATATTTAACTGAATAAAACTTGACCGAAAAAATTCTAATAAAAAAATAATTGTAAATCACCAGTGGTTTTACAAACAAAGGCATTTATTAATATGAGAAAATACGTATCTGTTGGATTAGTGGTTGGGTTGATTGGGGCTTTGATGGTTGTCACGGCAACCGCAGCTCAGCGGGAATATCTCGCCGGTTACCTGATTATCCCGATTGAAAAGGTGGACAAAAGTTATAACGCCGGTTTTTCAATGTACGTGCCGGCATGGCCATTGCAGCGGACTTATCCGGGACACAATTTTCAGTCCGGATTGCCAGGCACGTGGATGTTCCCCCAACACGATACACCGCCGCCGTTTAAATTTTACTCTGACGTTGAGGGAGGTCTTGGCTGGTGGAGAGATACTAAGTTTCCAACAGAAACTCCCAAGTTTGTTATGGGCGGGGTTGGACCTGACTTTTCCGTGATTGCCAACGGTCCTGCGCATGGCTGGGGCACTTGGGAAAAACCACGTGGTCTCTACGGTGTTGCGCAACTGAGTCCGTGGCTGCTCTTCCCGATTGACGGTCTGAACATCAAACAAGGGGCGTCCGGCGAGTTTTTCGGCTACGGGTATCTGAATCTGCCGCTCTGCGACGCCCGCAAACTCGTTGTGGATGGCAAGGAAATTCCCACCGGTGGCAATTGCTGGACGCTTTTCATCAGCGCCGCAAACTTTAAAGGTCCAGTAGCATTCTTTACGCCGCTTTTCTGGGCGGAAGCCTGCATTACCAAAGACCCCAAGTTTGCCGGACTACTTCTCGACAGCTGTCCTGCCGAACCAAACCGCGCAGTCCAGATGGAAACACAATGGATTCCCTGCCGGATTGCCAAAGATTCCAAAGGAGAATCATACGCGCGTATAGCCCCGACATTGTTCCCGCTGAACGAAAACGATATGTCAGTTGTAGTGCATAAAGACACTGTTTATAACAACAAGGCGCTGTATGATTCAGTGAAGGCGTGGTTCGAAGGCGGACCAGTCTGCAAAGGCGCGATAAACCCCGAAGGCGCTTTTGAACGGCAATTTGTCCGTCGCGGTTACGCAACATGGCAGATACACATGCCGGGTCAGGATGGCAAAGAGACCCGCATTGATATTGACTGGAACTCCTTTGCAACGCCAATCCCATTGGCAAAAGACACCTATGCCTATCAGTGGAATTTTAATATCGCGAAGAAGGACGGAAAATTCGTTGTCCTGCCGGAGTATTACCACCTTGAAAATCCCGGCGATGGAAAGAAACCCAAATGGGTGCCTGTGCCGCCGGATAAAGTCCCGGCTGAAACGGGCTTGCATCAGTTAAAATTTGAACGTCCGGTAGAGAAAAAACCACAGCCGTACACAACACCCGAAGACCCGCAAAGTTGCTGGAAAAAACCCGGTCCAAAGGCAGGACCGTTCAAGGTTAAACTTGGGGATGGCAGCGTTGTAACCTACTACTGGTATAGGTTTGCCGATCAGCCGGCAATGCTCAAAGCGGGTCTAACGGACGAAGAGCGCGAACGTATGCAGGCAAAGGTCGAAAAACTCCACCGCGAATGGAGCAAAGACCGCGCATATCTGCCACTGCCATCGCGAGGCAAACTTGCAGAAGTTGACCCTGCGCAACTTGTTACCCCGCCAAAAGGTCTCGAATACGGCTACGTCCCAATCGCCACCAAACAGGGATACGAAGAATAAATCGGAAATAAAATAAATACGAACTGAATCGTTGCACCCCTAAATGCAACGCGCTTTGCCTTGATTCCTTTTTCGAGTGAGGTAAAATACAGCATTTATTATGAATGCGAGAATTGCAGCTTTGCCTTGATTCCTTTTTCGAGTGAGGTAAAATAGATATAATTTGTTAATGAATATAAAGTAAGCTTTGCCTTGATTCCTTTTTCGAGTGAGGTAAAATCAAGAACGAGGTAGGGGACAAGGCGGGTTAGCTTTGCCTTGATTCCTTTTTCGAGTGAGGTAAAATAAGTTACCCAATAAAATTCTTCCCTCCCTGGTTTTGCCTTGATTCCTTTTTCGAGTGAGGTAAAATATACCGCCAAAGCCGATCCTAAATAGCCAAGCTTTGCCTTGATTCCTTTTTCGAGTGAGGTAAAATAGCGGCACTTCTTGCCCGTTTTCCATTCTTGCTTTGCCTTGATTCCTTTTTCGAGTGAGGTAAAATGACAGTTCAAGAGATGTTGAAGAGAATAAAGCTTTGCCTTGATTCCTTTTTCGAGTGAGGTAAAATTTAATCATGTTATCTAGGTCCGGCTCCTCTGCTTTGCCTTGATTCCTTTTTCGAGTGAGGTAAAATGATTAAATAATAGTATATGATTACTCTTGTGCTTTGCCTTGATTCCTTTTTCGAGTGAGGTAAAATGGCTCGGTTGGATCTATGACACGGGCGCCGCTTTGCCTTGATTCCTTTTTCGAGTGAGGTAAAATGATATCAAAAGATGGTAAATTGTTGAGGTTGCTTTGCCTTGATTCCTTTTTCGAGTGAGGTAAAATCTGCGCCGTTTACTGTGTGCGCCGGTGTTTGCTTTGCCTTGATTCCTTTTTCGAGTGAGGTAAAATTTTAAAAGATTTAAGGTCGAAAGGGCTGATGCTTTGCCTTGATTCCTTTTTCGAGTGAGGTAAAATGGCTAAGGTA